>MDTE01179888.1_pt1 | contig 14083 bp, 19 predicted proteins | sample 811231 | NCBI WGS metagenome assembly MDTE01 (sample SAMN05326651, study PRJNA326480) | marine metagenome | isolation source: seawater | place: Indian Ocean: Red Sea | collected 2010 | reverse complement strand
GAGTTTAAAGCAAAGATCATTGTGATTTCTATCTCAAAAATGAAGTTTTTATCCGCTCTAGAGTAGGTTTCAAGATTAATAATCAGCACTTTGTTAGACAAAAAAAACCCACTCCTACTTGCGTAGGTGCGGGTCGAATTACGTTTTAGCTGTACTTGGTAGAGCGCTCGCAATCAGTCAAATCAGCGCACGCCAATAATATCTAGGTTCTTGTCACATGTCATCAGTTATTTATGGTGATTAGGTGGTAGTGCATGCGCGTACACGTACACACACATTCTACTATGTAGTGTGTCATATTTAGCCAGCCACTAGATGCTGTATGCCAGATAATATAAAGAAATTATTTTGAACGAGTCGGGCTTAATCAGGAGTATTTAAAATGTTCCATTAGTCTCCTGACCTTAAAGCAACTATGTGGTTTGCATAGTTGAGACACGTCTAAGCAATACTGTGTTAATTTCACTTTTGTTGAAGTAGCAGAACGCAATCTAGCAATTAATAATACCGTGAAAAAAGAACAGAAACTTGTAGTAACAATAGAGCGCTTAAGTATAGATAACTGGTACGTGTTCGAAGACTCAATTTATTCAATAGAAGAAGATAGCTATGAGGCGGAGCGACAGCATTCTAAGGAAATGATTAATAAAACAGTACGTAATACCGCTGGTGTTTCGGTAGTGGCGTTGATCGATAACATAGCTGCCGGATTTTGTATTGGTGGTCCAATTTCAGATTTTACTCATCTCATTGGGCCATCTGCAGAAGTAGCAGATAGTTATAATGAGATCTTGTATGCTGCAGATTTATGTGTTGCAGAGAAGCATAGAGGGCTAGGGGTTGCACGACAGCTTAAGGCCGCGCAAATTCGTTATGCAAAGCAGGAAGGCTATAGATTATTAGCCGGTCGAAATAGACTCGGATTTGCAGATATTATGTGGCGCCTAAATCGATCATTAGGCGCTAGACCTGTCAGTGTGATTAACGATGCTTATAACGACGATTTAAAACCCAATAGTACGATCTATTATCACATCAAGCTTCGTTAGTGTTAATTGTATTGCTATAGGAATTATAGATCACAAAAGACTCCAACCTATTCTAGGAATCGCCACCAGGGCCATATTACAAATATCTTCATCAGCGGTAGCCTATTTCATTCAACGATACGTGATCTCCACAGAATCTGCACAAGAACTCAGCGGTAATTGCACAGGACCAGGATAGAGTTACGTGCACGCCTAGAGAGGATCCGGGCGTATGTGGGTGAATAGCTAACCGTGGAGTAAGTATGACAATAATTACTGTTCAAATGCCTACATCCACCGCCGGTTATTGGCCATCTTTTATCCGGCAATTTAAAGTTGTAGTAGCGGTTCAAGATATTTCTTGTATTAAGGCCTTCGTATGGGAGAGGTTAGTGCGGTGAACGGTGGCATCGATACGGTGAAAAAAGTCTCCCCTTTGTAGTATCTCCTTCTTTTTTCAGCGATCCACCGTGTTATCTATCACATATAGTTATTTGGAATAGGTGATAGAGTTTTCAATACCCCCATCTCTGCGTTCCTATCACGAGTAGTTCAGTTGGTATAATAGCTTTTAGCCTAATTGAACCTAAACTTAGATGGTCTGATAGTCATGATAACGAAACCCCGCCTAGGCGGGGTTTCAACACAGTTAATTATGCAGCACGAGACGAACGTAGCGTTTATATTACAAAAGTTTATGACGCCTATTATTATATGCCTTAGTCAGACTTCTTGGATGCCGTTAGATACAAGATACCGAGGATGCCTGTAATAATAATATTTACATAGGCTGTTGCTCCACCAGCGGCGCCGGTCAAAATATGAAATCCAATTATCACGAACCACATAGCGTGGCCGAGTGCCCATAGTTTACCTAGTGCTGCAATTGCTTCTCCAGCAATATCCGGAGTTCTCCATAAAAGAATTGCTAAAAATAAGAATGTTACCCCAACAAATTGACCAAATGTCACAAGAGATTCAGTCGCCGTGAAGTTTGCCATTTCTACGAATGTTGTTGTTGCAAAGAGCAGCCCTAACCCATTTAAAAGTGAAATAACAGCATCAATACGAAATACTGATTTAAGGTTCATATTATTCCCGATCCTCTAGCAGTTAGTTGAAAATGAATTTTATCATGGGAGTCGCAATGCTTGCCAATGTAGCTGTCATATAATATGTGTATCGAGTATTATGCTCTGAGCGGGTCTTATGCTGTTGTTCAACATAAAATCCAAATGTTTCGGACAACAAACTGAGTCTGTCGCTATGGAAATCTTTAAAGACCGTCTAGCAATTACTAAGGATTGGTTGCCAAGATACACTGGTATGGAAATTGATCAATTTGGTGATTATGTTCTTTTAACAAACTTTGGACAATATATTGCGCGATTTGCCGACATCTTTGGGTGTGATATACACGGGGAAACGCGTCCAATGCAAGCCGCGACTAATTCTGCAGGGTTAAGTATAGTGAATTTTGGAATTGGCTCACCAAACGCTGCAATAATAATGGATCTTCTCACCGCCAGAGCGCCAGATGGTGTTCTTTTTCTGGGAAAGTGTGGCGGCCTTAAGAACTCAAGTGAAATTGGCCATTTTATCTTGCCTATCGCTGCGATTCGCGGTGAAGGTACGAGTAATGACTATTATCCTCCAGAAATACCGGCCCTCCCTTCTTTTAAGTTGCATAAGTTTGTGTCACAAAAAGTGTTAGAAGAGCAGCACGAGTACAGAACGGGGGTGGTTTATACAACCAATAGGAGAATCTGGGAGCATGATAATGAGTTCAGGAACAGGTTAAGGGATACTACATCTATCGGTATCGATATGGAGACAGCGACTATTTTCATAGTAGGGCATTACAATCAGATTGCTCGAGGCGCGTTGTTGTTGGTCTCTGATACTCCGATTGCTCCGGATGGAATAAAGACGGAAGAATCAGATCGATCGGTTACTAAAAACTGGCTAGAGACACACCTCACGATCGGCATCAAGGCGATGACAGAAATTGGGAAGTCAGGTGAGAAAATACGACATTATCAGTATTAGTTAGAGCTACGAACTGTAGGGTGACTGAGGCCTAGTCAATGTAGCCTCCTTGCTAGGTGGGGGTACGCTTTCATTTCATTATATCGCCCATAGACCAAAGAAAAATACCAAGCACTGCAATCAACATCAACAGTGAAAAACCTACATTCAAGCAACGAGCCCAGGTCGGACTTGAAAGGATACGCTTCAACTGTTTGCCTAAGAATAACCACAGCGTATTAGTGATCGCTAGAATTACCAGAGACAGAACTACTTCAATCACTGCAGAAAGAGCAGGAGACCTTGGCGATAATTCATATGCTGCGAGTGGCGCGGCGAATGATACGTAAGCTTTGGGATTAGCCACATTAATCAGGAAGCCGGCGATAAAACCCGGAGCCTTATGATACTTTTTCCCAGTAGCTACCGAAGATGCGGTTCCAATTCGATAAGCAATGTAGAGCATAACAACAGTAGAAATCCCCAATAGCATAATAGCTGCGTAGGGGATCGTAAGCATCGCGGCAAGCAGTCCACCGGCCACTATGATGCTGACCAAGGTTGCGCTACAGATGGTGCCAAATAGATACGGGCGACAATTCTGAAACGAAAATGCTGCACCCATTCCGGCAAGACTTATAGTAGCTGGTCCAGGACTGGCGATTAATGCTATGGCAGCTGCCATAAAAACCAACGTTTCATGGGAAAAGAAGTCAAAATTCATTGCTAGTTTCGCGATTCATGGACTGAAATTCCAAGGCTACATGTAAATGATTAATGATAAGTTTGCTGTCTCTTTAGGGGGTGCGAAGGGCGTCCAAAAATGTTATATCAGTGGTCTGTGAGCTCAGTAAAGGGCAATCAGCCAGGAGTTAGATAGTTCGAATCTTGGGTTGTGTAGGGTTTATGCAAATTAAACAGGAATTTTGGCATGACGTTAGAGCTCATTGTAAACCAACAATTAAATTATTATGGTCCTTGAAAAACAGAAAAAGTTTCGCAAAAACTACCGATCCAGCTTAGTTGGTTGGTATAGTGGCTACATTCATCTACTGATTATCTATAGCATTGGATTTGGTCTAATTTATTTCTTTGCCAGTCATTTACAAAGTATACGCTGGTGGGAGTGGTTGACGGTTCCAATTGTTTTTGTCTCGTGTAATTTATTTGAATGGTATTTGCATCGTTATGTTATGCATCGGCCAGTAAATATTCCAGGACTGAAAGCTATATATGACAGGCATACTCTAAATCATCATCAGTTTTTTACCGACAGTGAGATGCGTTTTCTTAATCATAGAGATTGGCGAGTAACAGTTTTTCCTACTTACGCCTTAGTTGTTTTCACGCTGATTTCAATTCCACCAGCTTTGATAGTCGGATTGATGGTCGCATCTAATGTTGGCTGGCTGTTCATTTCTACTACAGTTAGTATGTATCTCGTCTATGAATTCATGCATTTTTGTTGCCACGTTAATGAAAATGTCTTTGTAGCCAATTGCCCCTTTGTGAATACATTGAGACGACATCATACCGCCCATCACAATCAATCAATGATGATGGATAGGAATATGAATCTTACGTTTCCTATTGCAGACTGGCTATTTGGGACTTCAGACCTAGATTGTGGTCTACTTCGTCATCTTTTTAATGGGTACAGTAGTAAATTTGTGCGTAACGATCTCCCTGTAATGCCAAAAACACCAGTTCAGGCAACTTCTGCTTCCGAGATTCTTTAATTGGGATTAGTCGATGCCGAAAAACATCAAGATTGTAGTTTCGATAATCACAATTTTAGTTGCTCTAATTACGTATTATGTCGAGCATTATTTAGGTAATGAATTTATGAAGTGGTTCGTTCTTAGTCTGGGTATATTTATGGCGTTATCCCTGTGGTTGTTTCCAGAGCCCAAAAAATTAAAATCACTTGATTGATGTCTCACGAGTAAGGTTTTAGGAAATTACGAGATGAAGGGCCTTGCGAACCGATATTATGATAATAAAGAAGATTTTCTAGTCGAGCGAGCAAAAATCTTTGCGCCGATGTGGGTATGTATTGGATTCGCAAGTGATGCGCCACTTCCTGGGTACGTTTATCGAGTCGAATTTATGGAGCTCCCGCTCATTATCGTTCGAGATTACGATAACGCAGTACACGTTTTTCATAATGTATGCCGTCATCGTGGACATATACTAGTTACTGAATCGGGAGAGCTAGGCGCATCGTTGCGCTGCCCCTACCATTCGTGGACTTACGCGCTTAATGGTTCTTTGATGAGAACACCTCACATAGGTGGTTTAGGTATACATGATTGCGAAGCATTTGAACGTAATGAGGCGGGACTGATATCAGTTGATTGTCGCGTGTGGAATGATCTGCTATTTATTAATCTAGACGGCTCAGCAGATTCTTTCGAGAAATTTATTCATCCATTGGAAGAGCGGTGGTCAAGATTATGGGGCACTTCCGGCAGTGACAAATTACGACGCCACGAAGATTTTCAGCCCATCTGCTTTGACATAGACGCTAACTGGAAGTTGGCTATTGAGAATTATCTTGAGGCATATCATCTGCCTACTGTGCATTCGGAACTCAATCGGGTGTCTCCTATGCAAGATCACGATATACAAGTTGCGGAACAGTTTGCGGGTCAAGTTTCCCACTGTTATCAACTAGGAGCGGAGAGTGAGAACCGCCTCCCTATTTTTCCAGATTGGCCATCGCCATTGCTAACAGAAGCAGATTATCCTGCTCTTTTCCCTAATACACTGCTCGGCTTGCAAGCAGACCATCTTTTCGTGATGGTGGTTATTCCCATTCACTTTAATCAAATACGGGAAGAGACTCGCCTTTACTTTGTCGGTGATGAATCCTTAACACTAGAATACGAAACGTTGAGACAGGAGCAAGCCGTCTTTTGGAGGCATGTTTTCGAGGAAGATGTAAGTGTTGTTACAGGTATGCAAAAAGGTAGAGCATCATCAGGGTTTGATGGAGGTATTCTGTCGCCGGTTCAAGACCGCGCGACCCAAGCGTTTCATGAGTGGGTGAGTATCCGTCTTGGTATCTAGATCCGTGTAAACATAGTCATCTACTCTATAGAATGTATTAGGTCGGACACGAATTGGAGAAATAATTATGGCGCTGAATAAAATTACTGCAGCAGTTCAGGCTGCTAAGGCGATTAAGAGTATGTTGCCAGAGAGTTTTTATGAAGATATGAAAAAATATGTTGAAACTCAAGTGCAGTCTGTTATTGGAAGGATGAATCTAGTGACTAGAGAGGAATTTGAGCTGCAGAAAGATGAATTGCAACAATTGCGTGAGCAAATCGAGACGCTAGAGAAATCAAAAATGAAGCCTTATCAGTGATGTACTAGCGCCAGTATTTATTCGGGGTTTTGTGGCAGGCCTTGATGATCAATAGGCCGCTCTCCAGGAGCATCCCAGAGAAAGCGACGTTCATTTTGTTTGATGTCAAGATCATTGATGCTCGCTTCTCTTCTTTGCATGAGGCCATTGCCCGAAAATTCCCACAATTCATTTCCATAGGATCGATGCCATAACCCTTGCACATCATGCCATTCATATTGGAAGCGAACTGCGATGCGGTTATCTAAATACGCCCACAATTCCTTGATCAGACGATAGTCAAGTTCTTTCCTCCATTTTCTGGAGAGAAATTCGACAATAGCTTCCCGTCCCTGAAAATGTTCAGAACGATTTCTCCACACACTATCTTCGGTATAAGCTAGGGAAACTTTTTCGGGATTACGAGTGTTCCATGCGTTTTCAGCCATCCGCACTTTGAGCAATGCGGTTTCTTTATCGAATGGTGGTTTAATGTCGGTTGGTTTCATTTATTTGACCATGGCTTGAGCTAATAATGGGAAAATACCATAGTAATTATTAGTAGTTTCGCTAGCAAAGATCACAATGATAGACGCGATGATTGCTACTTTACAAGATTTTATTATCAGGCATGCATCCATTGTTGTGATTAAGTGGGGGCTTTATGATCTCTAACTTCTAATTGGATCTAAGTTTTTTCAGAATGATTTGCGAGGATCTCTCCAATTAAAAATACGTGGTCGTCTAGCATCTTCTCGACACCACTTCTTAACTCTGCTTGGAATTGCGGTTCGTAGAACACTTCTTTAAAAAGGTCCATATTGGGCCATTCAGCAGTTGTCATAAACCGATAACGTGGTTTAGTTTTTTCTGGCCAAGCGAGATTATTGAGAGAAAAATCTGTGTGTACTACTCCCGACATTGAGCTATTAGCCTTCTGATGATCGGTTAGTCGCCACTCTAAAAACTCATCCTCATCAACTTCAGGTTTCAGGTTATACAAAACAGTTAGTCGTATCATTTGGAGAGCTCCCTAAAATTGTTCTTAATTGTATAATTCTATGCCAACTAGAAATATGATACCTTTATACATTATCTCTTCGCACATAACTTTTTATTAATCCTGTAGATGGTTGAATATCCCGATTGAGGTTTACTAATAACTATATGGTAAGAATAGTAAGATTTCATCGAACGGGCGGTCCTGATGTTTTGCAAATAGATGAGTGTCCATCGCCCACGCCAGGACCCAATGAAGTTGTAATAAAAATTAGAGCATTTGGAATTAATCGTGCAGAATGCATGCTGAGGAATGGTTCCTACGTTGTACAGCCAACTATGCCTTGTCGTATCGGATTTGAAGGAACTGGTACTATTGAAGCTACTGGGGAAAATGTCACTATGCATGCTGTTGGTGATAATGTGTCAATTATTCCATTCGCTGTTGCCGACCCGCACGGCTATTGGCTGCCTGTATTGGAAGGTCATGGTTGCTATGGAGAGCTGACTACCGTTCCCGAGACTGCGGTTATTAAGATTCCAGATGCTATTTCACCAGTCATCAATGCTGCGGCGTGGCATCAATATCTTACGGCCTGGGGCGGTCTTGTGGACTTTGGTCGCGTTACTTCTGAAGATATTGTTTTGGTTACAGCGTCGAGTAGTAGTGCAGCAATAGGTGGTATACATTTGTGTAAAGATAAGGGAGCCATGGTAATTGCTGCTACAAGATCCCAAGAGAAGTTAGATAAGATCCAGTCTACTGGTGCAGATCATGTTCTTCTAATAAATGACGTCCATTTTGAACAAGAGGTCGATGAGATTACAAGAGGTAAAGGTGCAACTCTAATTTATGATCCAGTTGCAGGTAACTTAACTCGTACCTTAATTAGTGTTGCTGCTCCTGAGGCAAAAATAATTTGCTATGGAAACCTCGATCAAGATGACAGCTGTCTTTATGCCCACGATGCACTATCAAAAAGAATTACAATTAACTATTATAGCTGGGGCGATATAGCGCGGCGACCCAATCGATTACGAGAGGCGCATAGTTATGTATATTCGCGCCTGAATAGCGGAGCCTTCTATCCTATTATTGATACGGTATTTTTTGGTCTCGAATCATGCGTGGAAGCACATAAGCGAATGGAAAGCAATGCCCACTTTGGAAAGATTGTGATTGAGTTATAACGATTATAGATTAGCTGTTCGTGTAATTTTTAATGACTAATTTGGAGTAAATCGTAACGATAAAAGTTGTATGGTTCCTAAAAAAAGCAAAACATCTTTCTATGGAAGAGTTTCGTGATTGGTGGATCAATGGGCATGCACCAGAGGTAGTAGATAAGCAAGGTGCGATGTTGCAACGTTATATAATCAACATTCGCCATGAGAATGACAATTTTCCAGGCATGCCCGAAGCACCATTTGATTGGGATGGTATGGCTGAGGAATGGTTTAGTAGCGCAGAAGCAGCTTACGCAGCATTTTCTTTGCCATCAGCATTAGAAATGAGGGCGGATGTTTTGCAACATGTGGATAGCATATCAAGGTGCATCATGAATGAACATCACATCATCGAATGATATTGTTATTGATGCCTTTAGAGCGTAGCTATACTGATTAGAGTATTTGGAGCGAGTATAAAACAGCTTGGTAGTTATGAGTGGCGCATGAAAATACTCATGAAAATACTGAAGCTGACGATTTTATTAATAACCTTGATGGTTAGTCGTGTCGCAGTTGCCGATATAACAGGGTATGCCTTAGTAGTGGATGGTGACACTATAACTATCGAGGGTACAAAAGTGAGGCTTCATGGTATAGATACGCCAGAGAGCGAGCAAATGTGCGAGAGGAACGGTGTTAAATGGGAATGTGGCTATGAGGTCGCTGAGATATTAAAGAGGTGGCTCAAGGCCAAAGAGGTGCGCTGCATGGGAGATACCCATGACATCTATGGCCGACTTATCGCAGATTGCTTCGTTGACGGCTACAACGTAAACGCTAGGCTTGTGTATGAGGGGCTTGCACTTGCCTACCGAAAGTATTCAGATAGATATGTAGCTGAAGAGATACAAGCAAGGATAGCTGGTCGAGGATTATGGTCTGGAGACTTTATTATGCCCTGGGAGTGGAGAAGGGGGAAGAGATTAGAGTGACGTTACTAGTAACCTTATAATTTAATGTTCTTGTGATGAAGGCACAAAGAAGACTCCGAAATGACGAAGAGTTTGAGAGTTTTGCAGAAGAGGGATGCAATGAAAAATGGATGTCCATTCTTGAGATAGTGCTGGTGGAGTCAATAATGGTCACAACGGTTTCATTACCACAGTTTATTTGTAAATCGATTTTTCAGATTAGATAGTCCAAGCTTATGCCTGTATGGGTAAGAATAATGCAAAATCTTTTCATATAGATAGTGTGGTTGAACCCAGCGAGAATATTCATGACGTCGAAGTGCTCGCGATAACTCTGTATATTCCGGCATGATTTCGGCGTGGCTTGGACTCCTTTTCTCGAATAAGGCTAATATTTCCCGATTATCAGAGTTGCTTTCCGTTACGATATGATTGAAATTGCAATTGGTCATTAAATTATTTAGAGACTGAGGGGTGAAATTGAACAGGTGTACAAATTGAACGATATTCATCAGATCAGAATATGTCCCTATAAATGTATCGAGCACATTAGGAACGTTAATAAATAGTTTTCCAGCATCGCTCATTTTTCTAGCTATGTCATAGATAACTTTAGCAGGGTTTGGCATATGTTCTAAACTATGGGACATTATTACTAGATCAAAGTTGCCTTCCTCAATGTCATTTAAATCGCCCTTCAATAATTGGAGTCCATGTGCTTGACCAAACACAATCACTTTTTCATCGTAATCTGTGCCTATGCATTCACAGCCATCTTTACTTAAACGGTATAGTAGCTCACCTTTACCGCAGCCTAGTTCAAGCACCTTAGTCTTATTATCCATTACCAAATTTTTTTGTAAGAGCGTATATTGGTCTACAACTCTAGGTCTGTTATGAGCGATCGTTTCATAATCCTCGGAAAGTTCTTGGCCATTGCTATTTGTTTGGATGTCTTTATAGATGTTACGGTAATGATGAAAATAGAAGTCGCTATAGTCCTCAGGACGGAAACATGGGTTGGTCATTAACAGGCCACAGCTAGTACATATTGTTGTCGAGCATGGAAGGCCATGACGGTCCACTTCGCCGATTACTTCATATTTGTCACTGTTGCATGAGGGACATGGATGCTCTTGCAGCTTATAGAAGCCGGTACGAATCTTATTGTGCACACAGTTCAAGTGTTCTTCTTGCTCCGGCGTCGGATTGTAGTTTGGCCGTGATGCATATCTGAACCGCCTGGAAAGTAGAGATCTGTTGTAACTAGACATGTTATCCCTGGCCATAAACCTTGCTCAGTTCGAATTATTGGACAGTTAACTGAACTTACGTGGTTATGGCGTAATATGTTTTTCTAAGTAATCTAGTTATATTATATCTATAATTTGTGTACTTGCTTCCACTGGAGCGATATCTCAAGTATCCTTCACTTTTCCAACTTGCTAATCAGTTAATGCGCAAACCACTACGAGTAATATATTGGCTTGGAATAGTTGCGATCTGGGTAGTCGCAGTATTCTGGCTAATTTTTAGCGCTGTTCTTTATATCCAAGATAGCAATAGTGCGGCTCGCTATATAGCTGGCAGTGCGTTTATTTTGGGGCTTTTTTGTCATTTTGCGTGGCGTTGGGTTTTGCGCCAACAATTTAGCGATAATTAACAATTATAAAGATCTACCATTTGTACCGATAAATTGGAGAGTAAAGTATGAAAGTGGATGGAAGCTGTTTATGCAAGCACGTTACTTATGAGGCGACAGTAGACCCTCAAAAGGTGATTGTTTGTCATTGTACGGATTGCCAGACTCATAGTGGAACTGCATATAGAGTTTCTACGGGGATTGTTAATGAAGAGTTTCGGCTATTAACTGGCAGGCTAAAGAGCTATGAGAAAATTGCCGAAAGTGGAACTATCAGAGCTCTTGCATTCTGCCCAGAGTGCGGTACGAATATTTATTCCAAAACAGTTGGAGAGGGCTCGCCATTTTTTGCTTTGCGTGTTGGGACCGTAAAGCAGCGCGCTCAACTGATTCCGAAACAACAGGTTTGGTGTCGTTCCGCAGAGGAATGGTCGGCTGATCTGACCGCCCTTCCAAGGCATGAAAACCAGCCATTTAGTTAATTGCTATTAGTATTGGAGAGCTAATATGACTGAAGAGAAAAAAGATGATTTAACTAGTAGAAAAAAAAAGAGTAATACTTTTACACATTTGTTTGGAAGAAATCCGCTATGGTGGGTACTAACAATTATTGTTATCTTGTGGTTGATCTATAGCAGGTAATCTAACTTTATTATTTATTACTAGGGGAGGCCTAATCCGGCGACCCCATAAGTGGAGCTTGAAGTTATCCGGGTTTCGAGGAAAGTTATTCTAAGCGTGAGCTTAGAATTCTCTAAATAGCTAGATTTCCTGACTCTCGTGAGGTGCAGCCACGAGCACCGCCGGCGTCTATTCAGTTAGAATTGCTTGATTCCTAGGAGCCCACCATCGAATAAGATTTTATTCGCCTTCCAGGAAGGTTATATCTGGTGGTGCAAGTACCCCAGCATCTTTTTGAATTTGCTGTATTTCCGGTCGTGCGAAGAAGGCGATAAACGCTTCCTTAGATGGCGCTGTGCCCATTGCAATAGCATTATTAGGGTTATCTATATTTTGATAAGCCTTAGCATTTATATTGGCATTTTGTCTGTCACTTGCGTTCGCATCAAACACGGTCTTCCAGTCATCAAAGTCTGCAACTTTCAATGAGACGATTACAGTCACGCTCATATTGGTTATCTCCTATTTTAAGTTTATACATTGTTGATGGGGATAATAATGCCAAATCGTTTACCTAGGGTTAAGTTGGGTTAGCGATCAATAATTCCTAGGTACCGCAGGCCATATCTGTTCCACAACAAGACGGCGATTTTATTTTTCCGTGACCATTGGGGCATCTTGATACTGCTACGCTTGTACCATCGTCAGTAGTGATATGGTCATGTACAAGGTCATTGCCACACTTAACACATTTAAGTCCAGTTACACCCATTCCACATGTTCCGCAAATATAATCCATTGTTTCCTCCTATTTGCAGTTGTTTAAGTCCATTTGACTATAGTTGAAAACGCTACGTCGTAGTAGTGTATTTCACCTGTTGATTAGAGTATAGTGACTTGATGGTAGCTGCCATTAGAGCGGAAAACAATGACTGGGACTCAGATTCTTCTTATTTATTTGCGAAGAGCATTTATTCTTTGCTGCATACCCCTGATTCTTGGCCAAGAAGGGTGCGACGGCGGAACGAACAGTGGAATTACCGCTGATGTCAGTGGCGTATGGACTGGAACATGGACGTCTTCTAGCGGCCAAAAGGGTCGAGTGACCGGGAAATTTTCTCAAGAGGCGAATACATTTTCTGGCCCGATGACTATTTCTAGGTCACCTTGTTTTGATTATGAATATGTTGCCGGAACCATTAGTGGTTCAGATATAGAGTTTGGAATTGTTAACAATGCAATTATTTTTGAAGCCTCTGTGAAAGGCTCAAGAATATCTGGTATTTATTACGTATATAGTAGTCCTGGTGGTTACTGTACAGGAGACAGCGGTACCGTAGTTCTCAGGCGTTACTAAATGCGACAGTGATCAGAAGAATATGGCCAAGAGTACTGTGTATCCTATATCTGTGATATTCCTTCTATGCTATAGATAATGACTGCCACTGCAACTTGGTAGTGTGTCTTAGAGAAATTAAGCCAATGATCTATAGATACATACTATGACTAACCTGCATTTCTCACTCTCAGAATATGAACGTCGCATGAATGCCACTGTAGATGCGCTAATACGAAAGGGCATGCATGGTGTGGTTCTCTTTCGTCAGGAAAGTATGTATTACTTGAGTGGTTATGATACCAGTGGTTACACCATGTTTCAGGCTATGTATGTTGATATAGATGGTCGCATGGCGCTTTTGACTCGTTCAGCAGATCGGATTCAATCTCGAGTAACATCAATTATCCCAGATATTCGTATTTGGCTTGATCATGAAGAGGCATCACCTACTACTGAGTTGCGAGAGATGTTGCGCGATTACAATTGTGATAGCCAAACTATTGGTGTTGAATATCATGCTTATGGCCTTACTGGTCAGCGTGCTATTGCTGTTAATGCAGCCCTTGAGGGTTTCTGCACGCTAATTGACGCATCAGACTTAGTTCGACTTGTCAGGTTGGTAAAGAGCGCGCCGGAGCTTGATTATGTTCGTAAAGCGGGCGAGCTTTGTGATGCAATGCTTGACGTCAGCATCAAACAGACCCGACCTGGCAATACCGTCAAGTCAGTTTATGGGGACATGATGCAGGCTGTAATGAGAGGGGGTGGTGATCCATCAGCGAGTCGTTGGCCAATGGGTGCAGGTGAGTCTGCGGTCTTTTGTAGATACCATACAGGCGACGAAATTATTCAAGAAAACGACCAGATCATTTTTGAACCAGCAGCTGCATATCGTCATTACCATGCTTGCATGATGTACAACATTGTTACAGG
>MDTE01030504.1_pt1 | contig 14089 bp, 4 predicted proteins | sample 811231 | NCBI WGS metagenome assembly MDTE01 (sample SAMN05326651, study PRJNA326480) | marine metagenome | isolation source: seawater | place: Indian Ocean: Red Sea | collected 2010 | reverse complement strand
GTGGAGCGCTGCCCGCCACTGTCGGTCACGTCCACAGCGAGGCTCGCGAGGCCGCCGATCAGGTCGGCTGTCTCGGCTCCCGCTTCCGGTGCAATCCACGTTGCGAAGGGCTCATCGGTCACGTCGCTATCGAAGGTACCGGTGTCTGCCGTCCATTGATAGGTCAGCGCTTCGTCGCTTGAGAACGCCGTCACTTGGACCTGAGTCTCGCCACCCAGGGGAACCAAGTAGTCTTCGCCTCGCAGGTCTCCGGCAATGCGTGGGCTCGGCGATGCGTCGATACAGTCGTTGTCGACCTCTCCGTCACAGTCGGCGTCCAACTCGTTGCACCACTCGATGGCTCCCGGGAACACCTGAGGATTGGTGTCGTCGCAGTCCCTGTCTCCACCTGAGAATCCATTCTCGTTGAAGCCGTCGCCGTCGTCGTCGGCCAGAGAGGTCCCCTCGTCTACGGTTCCGTTGCAGTCTTGATCGCGGTAGTCGGGGGACTCTGTAGCACCGGGGAATACCTCTGAGCCATCGGCTATCCCATCACCATCGACATCGGCAGCCGAATCGTCACAGTCTCCAAAGGGCTCTGATGCTAGCCCTGTACAGTCATCGCCTGTCCCCGGCGCCGGTCCCTGACCGTGACAGGAACTGCTGTGGGCACAGTAGCCATCGCAGTCGTTGTCCCACCCCTCGGTGCCCTCGTCGATGGCTCCATCGCAGTCGTTATCCAGGTCGTCAAAGAGTTCGACTCGGTGGGGGTAGATGTCAGGGTTGGTGTCGTCGCAGTCCTGTTCATCTCCTGCTGGCCAGCCATCGCCGTCGGTGTCTAGAGTGGGCGGGGCTGGAGCCTGGAGGACCGAAGCGACAAAGGTCGCCTCGTTGGACTTCGGACAGCCGTCAGTGACTCGCAGAGTGAAGGTGTGCAGCCCGGCCGGAAGCTCGTGGTAGTCCACGATTAGGTCGAAGGCTACGTTGCCATCGGTGCCAGCAAACTCGTCTGCATAGAGTTGGTCCGCCAGGAACAGCTCTACAAGAAGCGTGTGGGCAGGCTGCTCCGAGTCGGACACGTGGACCGAGACCTGGAGGTGATCTGTGGGCTCTGTCAGCTCGCCAAAGGGCCCAGGGTCTCCGATGATCGCGATGGTCGGGGCCGTGCAACCCGCTCCATTGTCCGCGTTGCCGCGCAGGAGCCCGGTCAAGACGGGTCGCTGAGGGTCGGTTGTCGCGATCTGAAGGAGTCCGCCGGCCTCTTGCAGGTTGGTGGGAAGGAAGACGACCTCGATGACCGCCGGCGCCTCGCTGGTGACTTCGTCCGCCAGGAGGTCGGGTGCCACCAGGTTGTTCCAGGTCTCGAGCGTGCAGTTGGCCACCGGGACCCCAGGGCAGCCCAGGTGAAACGCGGGGGCGGCTTCCGACTGCACGAGTTCGATGGACGTGATGCGAAAGGGGTCGGCGCTCTCGTTGGAGATCTGTACTTGAAGTCGGTCCTCCTGATCGATGTACTGGAAGCCAAAGTCGATGATGGGAGAGGCCAGGCTCGCGTGGGGGCTATCCTGGACGGAGCGCCCCTGCAAGACGACTGTCGCTCGTCCTTCGTCGGGGTCGTTTGTGCGGAAGTCCAGCGCGGCCAGTCGGTCAATGAGCGCGCCAGCCGTGTAGTCCACTGCGACAACAGTCTCTTCGTCGGGCTCCAGCAACTCGGGGATCGTCGCTTCGTCCAACTGAAAGCTAGAGTCGGACCAACTGGCCAGCGAGACCGAGTCGAACTCGAGGTCATTCTCGCCTTCGTTGGACACCGTGACCTCGATGCGCTGTTCCGTGCCGGCAGCCAGAGGCTCTATCTCCACAGTAGGTGGCGTGACTTCAATGTCCTGCCAGTTCCGGTATGGGTCCCCAATTTCGATGGAGTCTTCGTTGCAGGGGCGGTGGCAGCCTAGGCCCAGAGGCACGACGAGGGCGCAGAGTAAAATGGAGACTAGGGTTCGGTTTGGGTGAGGATTGCGTCGCACGGGAACTCCTAGGTTTGCCCTCTGCCAGCGAGCAAAGCTACCACGCCTAGGCCTGGAGTCCGGGCTGGTCGAGGCCATGACTTGAGGAGGTGGTTTTGGGGCTCCTGGAGCGAGTCCCTCTTGCGCGCAAGTTCCTATAAAGGAGAATAGGGGCCGCAAATAGACAGGGAGGTCTAGGGGCTATGGCTACACTGCCGCGGTATCCGGGCATTCGGATCACTTCGAACGGGAACACACTTGTTTCTGAATACGTCGAGACGCGCATCACCCAGGGTGGGGTGTTCTATCCAATTACGTCGTCGACTCAAATGGGTGAGATCTACGAGGCCTCGCGAGCGGCAGGCAAGTTGGATGTCTTTGGCAACCCGAAGATCGCCATCGAGGCTGAAGGTGAACATGCTGCCCAGGGTGGCGCCATCGCCTATTCGGTGACGGGTCGCCGGGCTGTCAACTTCACCTCGGGCCAGGGGCTCGTCTACGGAGTGGAGCAGTACTACCACGCCCCCGGCAAGCTCTCGACGCTGGTGGTTCAGATCGGCGCTCGGGCGCTCACCAAGCACGCGCTCAACGTGCACTGCGGTCATGATGACTTCTATGCGGCGCTGGATGTGGGCTGGATCATGCTCATGGCCAAGGATGCCCAGCAAGCAGCAGATCAGGCCATTATCTTGCGGCGGGTCACCGAGCTGAGCTTGACCCCAGGAATGAACATTCAGGACGGCTTTCTTACGACTCACTTGGAGCGCACATTCCTGGCGCCGGAGGCCGAGCTACTTCGAGAGTATCTGGGCGCCCATGACGACATCATCGAATGTCCCACGGATGCGCAAAAGAAGCTGTTCGGTCCCACACGCCGCCGTGTCCCAGCGGGTGTCGACCTCCGCAACCCGACTCTGCTCGGGCCGGTTCAGAACCAAGAGCACTACATGAACGGCGTCATCGCGCGCCGAAACAACTTCACCGAGCCCATTCTCGAGTTCCTGCAGGCTGCCTATGCAGACTTCGCCGAGCTGACTGGCCGGACCTACTCGTTCGTGACGTCCTACAAGTGTGACGATGCTGACACGCTGTTCGTCTCGCTCGGGTCGGCCGCCGAGAACATCGAAGCAGCTTGCGACTACCTGCGTGAGCACAGGAACGAGAACGTCGGCTCCATCCACATCAACGTCATTCGACCGTTCCCAGAGGCGGCTGTAGTCGAGGCGCTGGCTGGCAAACGACGGGTCATCATTCTCGAGCGAACGAGCGAGGCGATGGCGGGGGACAATCCGCTGGGTCGAGACATCCGTACGGCGTTGAACAAGGCCCTCAACAACCACCTCCACCAGACGAGCGCCGATGGGATCCCAGCGGTCTCTCCGGACCAGTTGCCCGAGATCTTCACCGGTGAGTACGGCATCGGTTCTCGAGACTTCCGCCCTGAGGGTGTCTTGGGTGTGTACGAGTACGTCATGGGCAAGGGCGCCCGACAGGACGGAATGACCGCCGCTGGCGGGCACCGGCACGTGGTTGTCGGCATCGACCACCCCTATGCCGTCGTCTCAGAGGACAGACCTTCGCTGCTTCCCGAGAAGGCGATTGCTGTTCGGCTGCACTCCATCGGTGGTTGGGGCATGGTCACTACCGGAAAAAACCTTGCGGCCATTCTCGGTGAATTCGGGGACTATCTTGCCCAGGAGAAGGGTGACCGCGACGAGTTCGGCCGCCTGGAAGAGTTGGTGCACATCAGCGCCAACCCGAAGTATGGCTCTGAGAAGAAGGGCGCACCGACGGCCTATTTCCTGGTCGTTGCACCTGAGCGTGTGCGGGTGAACTGTGACCTGGCCCATGTGGACGTGGTGCTTTGTTGTGACCCCAAGGCGTTCACACACATGAATCCCCTGCACGGCATCGCTCCCGGTGGAGCCTTCGTCTGGGAGTCTGACGAGGACCCCGAGACCGCGTGGTCCCGCATCCCGAGGGCGGCTCGCAAGCAGATCCTCGAGGATCGGATCCGCGTATTCATCCTTCCTGGCTTCAAGGTCGCTCGAGAAGCGACCGACCGGGCTGATCTCCAGCTTCGGATGCAGGGCAACTCGTTCCTCGGGGCCTTCTTCCAGGTGTCGACCTTCCTGGAAGACAATGGCATTGGGAGCGATCACTTCCGCCAGGTGGTACGGCAGCAGTACAACAAGAAGTTCGGGCACCTGGGTGAGGCCGTCGTCGACTCCAACATGACGGTCATGACCCAGGGCTTCGAGCTGGTCAAAGAGATCCGCTACGGCGAGATCGATGAGCCGGATCGTTCCAGCATGCGCGGCGATGCTCACCTGCCTCTGGTGCAGATTGGGTCACGCAGCAATGTGCCCCGACCCGAGGAACAGCCGGAGCGGTCGCCCTTGTTCAAGCTGGATGTGTTTGACGGTGAGTATCGCTCAGGTCATGGCTACAACCAGCCGGCCTCGCCGCTCGCGGCGGTCGGCATCATGGCGGCTGCGTCGGGCGCAACAGCCAGCAAGTATGTGGCGAGGCGAGAGACGCCGGTGTTTATTCCCGAGAACTGTACTCAGTGCATGGAGTGCATCTCGGCCTGCCCGGACACAGCGCTTCCCAACACGGCACAGGACCTCACGACGATCCTGGGAACGGCCGCGAGGCACTACGTGGGTGATGCGGACCAGCGCCGGGTCCTTGTGGACGCCATACCGGCTCTGGAAGAACGGCTTCGCACGACGATGAATGCCGTGGTGAAGGCCAAGGAGAAGATGCCGTTCCACGAGGTGGTGAGGGCTGAGCTCGACGGGATCGAGGGCCTCAGCGAAGAGGGCCGGCTGCAGTTCCTCGCGATCATGGAGCAGGTGCCGGTGGCCTATGGGAAGGTCAACGCCATCTTCCGATCGCCCGAGAAGAAGAACCCGGGCAGCGGGGGCGTCTTCTCGATCTTCGTGTCCGATCTGTGCAAGGGCTGCGCAGAGTGTGTGGCGGTCTGTGGTGACCACGAGGCGCTGGTCATGGCGCAGGAAACCGAGCACCTCAACGCAGAGCACGAGACCGGGATTGCGTTCCTGGACCTCTTGCCGGATACGCCGCAGAAGTTCCTCGGAATGTACGACGGAGCCAACCCGGGAGACAGTCGTGCTGCTGCCCTGCGGAACCACCTGATGGTGCGCCGCAATTACGATGCGCTGGTCTCCGGCGATGGCGCCTGCGCGGGATGTGGTGAGAAGAGCATTCTGCGTGCTTTGGCGACGCTGACGGAAGCCTTCATGCGTCCGCTCTACCACGCAAAGGCCGAGCGGCTGGTCGAGAAGGCCGAGAGGTTGGAGGCCGATGGCCTGGCGCGGCTCGAGGCGTTCAAGGCGAGCGATGCCGAGGGCTACGCCCTGTTCCGTACCGCGGTGGCTCACGTGTTGATGGCGCTTGGCGGTGAGGACGATGCCGACACCCAGGCGCGGATTGATGCACACCCTGAGATCAGCGACGCCGAGATTGTCGGTGCCATTGCCGCTGTGATGCGCCAAGACGCCTTCAACCACAAGGGTTGGCAGAGTCTGGACGGACGCCTCGCCAACGGCATGAGCGTGATGGCCATGGGAGCCCACACCGGTTGCAACACGGTGTATGGCTCGACTCCCCCGAACAATCCCCATCCCTATCCGTGGATGAACTCCCTGTTTCAGGATGGCTCCACCATCACCTGGATGTTCGGTGAGAGCTTCATCATGGACCACGCCCGGCGCTCTGTTGTGCCGGAGCGGTTGGCTGACGCCCTGTTGGACCGGGAAGGCACGCTCCTGGATGCCGACGAGTTCTTCGACCTCAGCCACATGACCGATGATGCGATGACCGACCAGGAAGTGGTCGAGTTGCCCAAGGCCTGGGCCATTGGCGGCGACGGCGGTATGGGAGACATTGGCTTTCAGAACGTCAGCAAGGTGGTGCTGCAGAACCGCCCCAACGTGAAGTTGCTGATGCTCGACACGCAGGTCTACTCGAACACCGGCGGCCAGAATTCGGACAGTTCCCCCATGGCAGGCGGCTTCGACATGAATCAGTTCGGTCGTGCCAGCCAGGGCAAGCTGGTCGAGAAGAAGGGCCTCGCCGAGATCTTCACGTCGGGGCACGGTTCGCCCCTCGTGGGCCAGGTGTCCATGGCCAATCCGCCGAAGCTCTACAAAGCCATCCTCGATGGGCTGGCCTATCGGGGCACCGCCTTCTACCAGTGCTTCACCACCTGCCAGCCGGAGCACGGTGTGGGGGATGACCAGTCCAACTTCCAGGCTCGGGCGGCCCGGGATTCCCGTGGTCTGCCTGAGTTCGTGTTCAACCCGAAGGCTGGCGAGACCTACGGTGAGTGCTTCGACCTCAAGGGCAACCCGGCAACGAACCAGGACTGGTGGGAGGCAAGGCACAAGGCGGCCAACCTGCGATACCACTACACTATCGCTCACTGGGCGGCGACGGAGGCTCGCTTCCGCAAGCACTTCAAGAAGGCTCGAGCCGACAAGCTCGATGGCCTGACTCACATCGACGACATGCTCGCTCGCCTCACGATGAACGACATCGTGCACCGCCGGCACCTCGCTGAGGATCACCGGGCCTACGTTCCCAATTTCGGTGTGTACATCGAGCTGCCCCAGGACGACGGCACCATCCAGTACCGGACCCTGAGTCGGCAGCTGGTGCTCTACTGTGTCGAGCGTCGCAAGAGCTGGCGTCTGCTGCAGAGCCGCGCCGGTCTGGTCAATAAGGACTACCTCGCCCAGAAGAGCCTCCTCAAGAAGGTGGACGAGGGAGAGGTGGCCCTGGCCGACTTCTTGGCCGGCTCCTCGGCGATGTTCAAAGAGGAACTGACGGCGGACTGAGCCGTGCTCCTTCAGGACATGGGGTGCTCGGCATGAAAGGCCCCGCAGCCGTTCCTATGCTTGGGTCTGGGTTCAGCACAGGCTGAATCGATCTCCTCGTCGAGCCAGGCCGAATCCACGAGCTCGGATGGCTTGCGTCGCTTCGCTGTCTTCCCGCAGGGCAGGGTTGGTGTGGTTGAAGTGGATGAAGCGAACCCCGGCCCTCACCTGATCGGGTAGGGCAGCGAGTCGATCCATCGACTCCACGATCAGCGGATGGGGGACCTCGTTCATGTCCCGCTCGAGCTCGTCTCTACGGTAGAAGGTGCCGTCGAGCAGAGCGAGGTCGACCTCCTGGACCAACTCTTCCACTGGACGACTCCACCGCCCCCACTGGTCGATGTCCGGGAGCCAGGCGACAGCGCGCGCCGGGCCCCGGATTAAGAAGCCCACCGTCTCGGAGAACTCAGCCCTGTGCGGCACAAGGAACGGCTGCAGGCTCAGTCGGTCGTTCAGCTGGACGACCTCTCCGTCGTCGAGCGCCATCAGGTGGATGTTCTGGAGGTCCACGAGCTGCGACCAGGGACCGTTCTCTCGCAGAAAACGACGCATGTCCGGCATGGCCCACACTGGGGTGCCACGGCTGCCGAGGGCTTCGCGACCTAGGTACATGAGCCCGGTGTAGTGGCCGATGTGAGCGTGGGTCAGGAAGATCCCATCGAGCGTTGCCTGCTCTTGGGACCTTGGGCAGCAGTCCTCTAAGTCTCGTAGTTGCTCGGGCAGGTCGGGGCTGGCGTCCACCAACCATCGCTCGCCCGAGCGGGGATCTACGATTGCCAGGGATGCGATGAGCTGACGATCCTGCTGACGATGCCCATGGCAGCAGTCCAGCTTGCAGCCGATCTGAGGATGCCCGCCATCTTGAGTGGTGCCGAGGACTAGCACAAAGGGTGCGGAGCCATCCTCGGAAGTCGAGCTCGTGGTGGGTGTGGACGTTAGGTCCACCGGGTGCATTCGGATTGTCTGCATGGCTTGAGTGTATCGCGGCCGGAAGCTCCGGCGTCGTTTCGCCAGATCCAACTTGCTCCCTTTGGTTCGTGGGTTTTAGCTCGCAGTGAATCTGACGATAGGATGAGCCTCGTGACCAATTCACCGATCGCGCTAGGTGTCTTCGACCTGTTGGAGCCGGTGGGCAGTGGTTCGACCGGCCAAGTATGGCGAGGCGCTCACCGACCCACCGCAGACCTGTCCCTGCCGGTGGCCGTGAAGATCGTTGATGTGGAGGCTGCGCGAGACGAAGCTCTCAAGGCGGTCTTTCGTCGGGAGGTGCAGGCCGTCGCGGCGCTGGATCATCCACGCATTGTTCGGGTCTTCGATTATGGCTCTGTGCCTCGGGAGGCGGAGAAGGCTTCGGGGGGGGAGCTGGTGGCGGACAGCCCCTATCTGGTCATGGAGTTCCTGGGCGGCGGGACCCTGCATCATTACGTGGGAGCGCTGCGATGGCCCAGTCTGCGAAGCTCGCTGTTGGGCTTGCTCGACGCGCTCGCTCACTCCCATGCTCGGGGCGTTCTGCATCGCGACATCAAGCCTGGCAACGTCCTCATTGGCGATCGCGGGGTCATTCTCTCGGATTTTGGGCTCGGCCAGGCGCTGGTCACCGATGAGAACGAGCCAGAGTTGGGGCTCCTGGAGGGCACGCCGGCTTACATGTCGCCGGAGCAGTTTGAGTGTCGCTGGCGGGACTACGGACCCTGGACTGACCTGTATGCGCTCGGTTGCCTGGCCTACACGTTGGCCTCGGGTTCTCCACCCTTTGGTCGGCGTGTGGAGTTCGAGCGCTCCATGTTCGGACATCTCTACCAGGACCTCCCGCCTCTGGAAGCGCAGATGGAGGTCCCCAGCGGCTTTGAGCCCTGGCTCCGGCGGTTGATGGCCAAGCATCCATCGGATCGATTCCAGTGGGCCGCCGACGCTGCCCTCGCACTGGCTGCTCTCGAAGGTGCTGGTTCCCTCTCTATCTCCGTCTCCGGTTCCGCCTCACCGCTGACAGAAGACGAGGCGCCGACGCTGCACATGGAGGGCCCCATGAGCTTGAGTCTTCCTCATGAGCTCGACCCCGAGCTAATGCAGATTTTTCGGCACGCCAGTCGTACGAGTACCTCGGATTCGTCCATGTCTCCGGTGCTCGTTCCGCCCCTCCCCATGGATTGGCATCAGCCGGAGCCCAGCTACCCATCGCCTCGCATGAGCGGTGTGGGGCTCGGTGTCTACGGCTTGCGCACCATTCCCATGGTGGACCGAGAGAACGAGCGTGACGCGCTGTGGGAGAACCTGCACGTTGTCCGCGACACTGCGACACCGCGGATGGTGGTTCTCCGCGGACCGGCAGGTGTGGGCAAGAGCAGGCTCGCAGAGTGGCTGTGCGAGAGGTCGCATGAGCTCGGCGGAGCCACTGTACTGCGGGCCTACCACAGCCCACTTCCAGGGTCTCGAGATGGTGTCGGGCCGATGTTGGATCGGCACTTGCGCTGCACGGGGCTGTCGGCTGACGCTGTGGCGAGTCGGGTCGCGTCTTGGCTCGAGGGATGGGTCGGGGTTAGCCCGGAGGGCGAGGCCGGAGCCTTGACCGAGTTGATCTGCTCGGCCCACGGGAACGTGTTGGTTGGTAGGGGCTCCAGTGGGCTGGTGGGCAGTCCTATGGGCCGGAACCTACTCGTCGAGCGGTTCATTGGGCGCTTGGCTGCTCGGCGTCCCGTTGTGTTGTGGCTCGACGATGTGCAGTGGGGCCTGGATGCTCTCTTCCTCTGCAAGCACCTGTTGGGGCGTGAGAGGGACTCTCCACGTCAGGTTCTGATTGTTGTGACCGTGCGGGATGAGGTCCTCCCAGACCAGCACGCGGCGGTGGAGTTGCTCGGAGAGTTGCTGGCCTTCCCCACCGTGACCGAGGTGGTTGTTGGGCCGCTGAGTCCAGAAGATCGCCCCCAGCTTGTTCAGCATCTGCTGGGGATGGAGGGGGAACTGGCCAATAGGATCGAGGAGCGAACGGCAGGGAATCCGCTCTTTGCTGTGCAGCTCGTAGCCGACTGGGTTCAGCGTGGAATTCTCCTGCCGAAAGAGGAGGGTTTTGGTCTTCGTCCTGGTTCGGCAGTGCAGCTCCCCGACGACCTCCAGCAGGTGTGGGACGAACCCATCGAGCGGCTCCTGGAGGGTCGCTCCCCGTCCGTGGAAGCCTCGCTGGAGTTGGCGGCTGTGTTGGGGCGTGATGTGGCGTATTCCGAGTGGGCTCAGGCCTGCGATGCGGAGGGGCTGGAGGTCCCATCGGACTTGGTCGACGCACTGGTCACCCGGGGCCTGGCCGAGGTCAGCTGGGAGGCGGGCGCGGTGTTCGGTTGGTCTTTTGTCCACGAGATGTTTCGGGAGGCTCTCAAACGACGCGCATGGGACCAGGGGCGGGCTGCTGGCTTCCATCGCACCTGTGCAGCAATGCTCAGATCGCGCCCGGGTGCGGATGTGGTGAGACGGCAGGCCCGCCATCTCCTCGCGGCCGGAGATGACCGGGCTGCCCTTGGCCCGCTGTTGGAAGCTGGCTTAGGTCTTGTCCATCAGGGAGAACTCCGCCAGGCCCAGATCGCACTGGAGCAGCGATGTGAAGCCATGGACCGGCTGGAGCTGCCGAGCTTGGATGGTGCTCGGATTGAGGGGGATCTCGCTCGGACCGAGTTGGCTCGCGAGCAAGGTGCGTTCGACCTGGCGCTCGAGCTCGCCAGCCGCGCCCGCGATCACGCGACAGAACTCGGTCTTCACGTGCTCGTAGCGGATGCTATGGCGCACCAGGGTGCGTTGGCCTCCACTCGTGGAGAACTCATCAAGTCGCGAGAACTGTTTCAGGATGCGCTGGTGCTCTACCAGGAGCATGGCGACTTGGAGTCCCAGACCCGTTGTCAGCGCGCACTGGCCATGGTGCTCGTCTTCCTGGGTGAGGGGCAGGAATCGGAAATGCTCTACAAGAAGGTCTTGGCGGAGTATGAGCGCGCACACAACCCCTACGGTCGGACGACGGCACTCATTGGCTTGATTCGGACGGCGCTGTTGAGCGGACGGCTGAAGGAGGCGGAGTCTCGAGCGGCTCAAGCGGTGAAGCTCTGCCGGCACTTCGGATTTCGGGTCAGCCTGGCCCATGCGCACAACATGACAGGAGAGGTCCAGCGCAACCTGGGCAACTTTCAAGGGGCCGAGGGCGCCTATCGCCGTGCTCTGGATCTCTATAGCGCGGTGGGCAGCCCAGATGCCGATATTGCGGGCTGCAACCTGGCGCTCATTCTCGTGCACCAGAGACGCTACGATGAGGCGCTTCCCCACCTGGAGTCTATGTTGCGATCCTTCGAATCGAAGAAGCGCAGCGCGCACGCCGGACTGGTGCTGGTCGCCATGCTTCCGTGCTTCGCTGCAGCTGGGTCGTGGGACAGCTGGGACCTGCACCTGAGCCGCGCAATCCAGATCCTCCAAGACGCCAGCATGGTGGAACCCGATATTGCCCAGATGGCGACCTTAGGTGGAGAGTTGGCTCTTGAAGTCAACGAGCTACAGCGGGCCCGCGCGGCCTATGAACTGGCCAGCAGCCAGTGGCAGACCATGGGGCGGGAAGCCGAAGCCGCCGACTTGGCTCGACGGCTCGCGGCTCTCCCTGATGCTGACGGGTGAGTGTCCTGGCCTCTCTCTCCCATCACTCTCGGGCGAGGCCGGGAAGGTAGCTGTTCAGGTCGGCGTAGCCCAGGTGAGGGTTCTCCGAGCGACCTGAGTAGTCCGTGTTCGCATAGGGCACCCATGCGAAGTCGGGGTGGCCCCCCTCTTCGTCGTGCCATACGCCCGAGAGCAGGCGACCGTCCTGGCTGGCTTCCAGTGTGAACGCCCAGGTCTTGGTGAAGCCTTCGGGTGCGGTGATGTCCGCATCCACGTGCTCGTAGTCCACGCTGTCGGTGGCGAAGCGCACCTTCACTTCACCCTCGAAGGTGCGGGTGGTGTCTGCAATCTCCACGGTGATGAAGTCACGGATCTTCTCGAACAGCGCGGTACGGAACCAGCCGCCGTCCCAGTCAATGTCGGGCACGTCCATGATGTCTTCGATGAGCTGAAACGGCCCGTTCATTTCGCGATAGCTGACAATCTTGTCCGCCTTCGACCGATCGATCCCGTCGAGGATGGTCAGCTCTTGCGGGCCTGCAGTGTTGATGTTGACCAGATCGGTCGTGTCGTCGCTCGCGGAGTCGTCTCCCGGGGTCTCGGCGTCCGTCTCCGAGCCAGTCGTCTCGGTGAGGTCGATATCGTAGGCCCAGGCTGGGAAGTTCCAGACCTCTGCATCTGCGGACGTGTCGAACACCAACGGCACGCCCCGTTGGCCAATGTAGGTGCCCAACAACTGCAGTACTGCTCGCGGACTCAGGTCAGCGATGTCGTCGCCTTCGTCGTCGTTGAATCGGGCACCGTAGAAGTTGCTGAGTTGGCTGTAGAAAGACTCGCTCAGCAGACCCTTTTGGTCTGCGGTGGTGAGCTCGATACTGTGCTCGCCGTTGTTGCCAAAGTCGACGACTACGGACTCACGGGGCTCAGAGGTGAGAATAGCGGCTGCCGACCACCCGTTGCAGTGGCCCCACCAGCTCGAGCCAGCCGGGCTCCAGTGGTTGAGCATCTCCCACGACATGATGTCCCATGGGTTTTGGCCCTGCCCTTGGCCGTTGTAGTGCTGCAGCAGGGCAAACTTCTCCATGGGAGACAGGGTATTGATGTCCAGATCGAATGCCGGGTAGGCGGTCTCGTCGGCGTCTTCGGCGGCGCCATTCCAGTTGTCGTCGGCGACCAGTCGGCCCTCACTTAGCGTGATCTGGCCTCCATCGATCCCGGCCCGAATGCCCGAGAAGAAGTCGCTGAGCTCGCCCTTGAGTTGCTTCTGAGCGTCTTGGTACTCCTCGAGCTTTGTGTCCCATTCGTCGGAGTCACGGTCACCATTCTTTTGCATCGTGCGGAGCTCGTCTCCCAGGTTCTGCACGATCGTGGCGGGTTCTTCGAACGCGGCCTTGTTTTGCTCTGAGAGGCTGTCGGTCTCGTCCTCGTGGTAGCCGAACACGAGCGCCCCCTTGGACTGTGGCCACCAGGACCCTGCCCAGGGGCGATAGTCGGCGTGGACCTCGAAGCTGTGATTCCCTACCAGACCATCCAGGTACAGCGTGTCGTTCAGATTGACAGCCTCCTTGAGGCGCTGAATGAAGTCGAAGTCTTCGAGGTCTTCTTCTTCGCTGAAGTTACGACCCATGGGGCCTGACAGCTCGTTGGCTTCTCCCACCTCTAGGAGCCGAGACTCCATGTTGGGCGTCGAGGAGAGCACAGACCATGGCCGTCCGTCTTCCCAGCAGTCTGCGATCAGCGTGCTATCCAGCGTGTTTTCGTAGACCACGTCAATTCCGGTCTCTGTGGCGTTCGTAAACGTGACGCTCTGACCATCCTCCAGGACAACGTCCTTGGCGTCTCGAGCGATGGGGAACGGGGGGATGAAGTGGGGAATAATCGCGAGGCTACTCTGGCTGAGCAGGTTGTACGCGCGATTCATGTCGCCATCGTCGACGGTGATGGCGTGGGACAGTCGCTCTCCTTCGACGGTGTAGAAGTAGACGAGCCCGGCGAGCCGAAGGCGGTCCTCCCGAATGACCATGTAGATCTTCGGGTTGGCCATGCCCAGCTCACCACCGATGTTGAGGACGGGATCTAGGGAAGCCTTGAGCACCGTGATGGGGCTCTCCTTCCCCCCCTTGAAGGCGTACTCGTAGAAGTCTTCATCCTCGCTGGGGACGAAGCCCTGGTGGATCACTTGATACCGCCAGTACACGGCCTCGGACCACAGGTCAGCGAGGTCACCGGTGTCGATCTCTGCGTCGTCTTCGTCGGTGTGGACGGTGGCGTCGCCGCGTTCGGTCTTCACCGCCACCTTCTTGTACCGAGTCTCCAGGTGGAACTCCTGCTGGGCGTACCAACTGGGTCGAATGGAGTTGTCCTCGATGGGCGCGTTCTGGCAACCGCTCGTAGCGGCTAGGGCGAAGGTAGCGAGGAGAAGGCCAGGCAGAGCGCGGGTGGACAACATGGTGATGTTCCTTGTGGGTCTCACGGCTCGAAGGTTGGTTCGGGGCCTACAGACGGGAAACCGTTGAAAAGGGTCTCGAAGGGGCTGAACATTAATCTCGGTTATTTTAATTGTCAATAAAGCATCACAATCAATCC
>MDTE01027733.1_pt1 | contig 14089 bp, 8 predicted proteins | sample 811231 | NCBI WGS metagenome assembly MDTE01 (sample SAMN05326651, study PRJNA326480) | marine metagenome | isolation source: seawater | place: Indian Ocean: Red Sea | collected 2010 | reverse complement strand
CTGCTGCGCGAATTGGAGAGCCATCCCGCGGTCGGCTTTATCGAGGACGTGCTGGCGCGCCACGACGTGCACGGCTGGCGGACTGTGCGCGAGCGCACCCGGATTCCCCTGATTCTGGGGCACGGCGGTATGCTGGGGACCGCCCTGGACGCGACGCTGGGCATGGCGGATCTCTACATGCTCGGCGACCGCGTTGGCTCGAGTCTGGCGCGCGGCAAGGCCCTGGGGCTGCTGAATACCCAGGTCATGTTCCAGCTGGTCGGCAATGCCCTGAGTGCGGCCCTGGCCATGCACATGGCCGCGGTGCTGCCGACGGGAACGGGCCACTGCATCACGCAGATGGAGCAGTACGAAGAGGACATCGTGCGGCAGCCGCTCGTCGTACAGGAAGGTTTTGCGCGCGTGCCGGAGGCGCCGGGTCTCGGGCTCGAGATCGACGACGAGGCGCTGTCGCGGCTGGCGGCCAACCCGGATCCGTACGAGTCGATCCCGCGGGGGATCGGGATTCTGCGGCTGCCCTACGGCAAGATTCTGTACACCCGCTCTTTTCCGAATGTGGGACGCGAGACCGGGACCGAGGAGGGGGCGCTCCGCGGCCACGATTTCGAGTTGTGGCAGGACGATGGCTCCGAGCGCTTCGCGCAGCTCTACGCGCGCCTTGAACGCGAAGGTTCGCTTATGGAAGAGACGAAGGCATGACGCGCGTCCTGATACTCGGCGGCAACGGCTTGCTGGGTCCCCACGTGGTGCGGGAGCTGGAGCGGGACCACCAGCTCGTGGTAACCGACGTCGCTCCCAGTGACACAAGTCGCGAGTCGATGGTCGTCGACATTGCCGTTTGGGACCAGGTGCGCGCCGCTGCCGCCGGTTGCGATGCCATTGTGAACTGTGCGGTGTTGCGACCCGACCGCACCCTCGCCTTTGAGGTCAACACCCGCGGCACCTGGAACGCCGTGCGCGCGGCCGTCGAACTGGGGCACGCGCGCTTTATCAATACCGGGCCGCGGTTTACGATTGTCGGTCCCTCCTATCTGGACTACGATTTTGACATCCGCGAGGAGATTCCCCCGCATCCCGGTACGGGTCTCTACGCTCTGACCAAGTCGCTGGGGCAGGAAGTTTGCCGCGTCTTCGCCGCCCAACATCCGATTCACGTCCTCACCCTCCTGTTCTCGTCCTTTGTCGAGCCCGAACCGGCGAGTCCGACTGCCGGCATGAATCCCTTTGCCCTCACCTTTGCCGACGCCGCCCGCGCCGTGCGCTGTGCCCTCGAAGTCGATCTGGCGCGGCTGCCCTCGCGCTGCGAAGCTTTCTTCATGAGTGTCGATTTGCCCCAGGGTCAGGTGCGCTGCGGCAAGGCCAAGAAATTGCTGGGGTGGGAACCGCAAGATCAACTCGAAGGCCACTTTCGCGCCCATCCTGCGGCGCATGATGCCTAGCCCAAAGCGGAGTAAAAACCATTGACCGCCAGCGAAAAACAGTCCCTGACCGGCACCGAGCCGCTGCAGTGGGAAGGAGATATCGCCGCTCGTCTGGTGGAGGGTGTGGATGCCTTTCTGACGCGTGAGCTGGGTGCATCCGTCGAGCGGCGTGCGGCGCACTGGGCGCGCGATCTGTCGTCGGCAGCCGCTTATGCGCAGTCGGTTGCGCCCAACCGCCGCCGCCTGGCGCATATCCTCGGGGTGCGCGACGAGCGCGCGCCCGTCGAGGCACTGGAATTGGTGGGCACCACCCGACAACCGGCGCTGGTGGGCCGCGGCGCAAATTACGAGATACGCGCGGTGCGCTGGCCCGCCTTCGGCCAGGTGCAGGGCGAGGGCCTGTTGCTGACGCCCCTGGGGCGCGCGCCGCTGGCCGATATCATTGCGCTTCCCGATGCCGATCAGGTGCCCGAAGAAATTGCCGGCCTGGCAGCGGGCAAGAGTCCCCGGGCAGATTATGCACGCCGTCTGGCCGCCAGCGGCTGCCGCGTCATCGTGCCGGTGCTGATCGACCGGAGGCCCGCGCTCAACCAGATTTCCCGGCGCGAATTGATCTACCGCTCGGCCTACGAACTGGGCCGTCACCTGATCGGCTACGAAGTGCAGAAGGTGCTGGCGCTGGTGGACTGGTGCGCGGCCACGGCGCGGACTCAGGGTGGGCCGGCAATTCCGCTTGGCACAATCGGCTGGGGCGAAGGCGGCCTGCTGGCGCTGTGCGCCGCCGCTCTGGACGAGCGCATAAACGCCGCCTGCGTCAGCGGCTATTTCGCTCCCCGCGAAGGGGTGTGGCAAGAGCTGATCGAGCGCAATGTATTCGGTCTGCTGGAGCAGTTCGGCGACGCCGAACTAGCCACCCTGATCGCCCCGCGCGCCCTGGTTGTAGAAGCGGCAGAAGGTCCGGCTGTGACGCTGGCGTGCGGTCGTGGCGGCGCCGCACCGGGCCGCCTGGAAACCCCGGCGCCCGCCGCCGTGCGCGCCGAGGTCGAGCGCGCCCGCGCGCTGCTGGATGGGCTGCGCCCGGCGCCGCATTTAGAACTGGTGCCCAGCGGCGACGGCACCGGGCCACCGGGTGCGCGCGGGGCGCTCGAGGCCTTTTTCGGGGCCCTCGGTCTGGAGGCGCCAATCACCCCGATAGCAGAGGGACCGACGCTGCTGGGCTGCGTCGATGCGGCGGCGCGGCAGGCGCGGCAATTTCGCCAGCTGGACGATCACAATCAGTTGCTGCTGCGCCAAAGTCCCAAGGTGCGCGCCGATTTTTTTGCCCGTCTGGACATCAGTACTCCGGCTCGCTTTGAAGCGACCATTGCAAGCTATCGCACCTTTTTTTACGACGAGGTGATCGGCCGTTTTGCCGATGCGCGCCTGCCCTTCCGGGCGCGCTCCCGTCTGGCCTACGACGAGCCGGAGTGGCGGGGCTACGAAGTAGTGCTGGACGTATGGCCCGATGTGATAGCCTATGGCATCCTGCTTCTGCCCAGAGACCTCAAAGAAGGCGAGAGGCGTCCGGTAGTGGTCTGCCAGCACGGTCTGGAGGGACGGCCGCAACAAGTCGTAGAAGGCGATGAAGAGGCCTACCACGATTTTGCCGCCCGCCTCTGCAGCCGCGGCTTTATAACTTTTGCACCGCAGAATCTCTATATCTTCGGCGACCGTTTTCGCACCCTGCAGCGCAAGGCCAACCCGCTCAAAAAAACGCTTTTTTCCATCATCGTAGAGCAACACCGGCAAATCGTCGACTGGCTCGGGACCTTGCCCTGGGTAGAGCGCCAGCGCATCGCCTTTTACGGCCTGAGCTATGGCGGCAAGACGGCGATGCGGGTGCCGCCGCTGGTGGATGGCTACTGCCTGTCGATTTGTTCGGCCGACTACAACGAGTGGGTGTGGAAAAACGCGGCGAACTGGAGTTCCTACAGCTACGTCGGGAGCGGCGAGTACGAGATTTTTGAATTCGATCTGGGCAGCACCTTCAACTACGCGGAGATGAGCTGGCTGATCTGTCCCCGCCCCTTTATGGTGGAGCGCGGCCACTTCGATGGCGTCGCCCCCGACGAGTGGGTGGCCTACGAATACGCCAAAACCCAACGCCACTACGACCTGCTGGGCCTGGGGGAGCGCACCCGGATGGAGGTCTTTGCCGGTCCCCACACCATCCACGGGGTCGGCACCTTCGAGTTTTTGCACGAACACCTGGATTGGCCGCAGCGCGGCTAATCGAAGATTGAGCTGAGGAAGTCCGTCGCGATGGCGAGCAAAAACGAGATCTTAGTGCGCAGACTGAACAGCCCTCTCTTGAGTACGCCGGGCCGCCGGATAGTACCGTCCGGGGCCAGAAACTGCATTTCGTAAATGATCGCACCGCCGATGACCTGGAAGCTTATATTGTCGACGGGATACTCCGGATTACAGGGAATTTCGTACCAACCGGTGGTTCCGGGTGGCACCATATCTTCCCGGCCATAGGCCGCCGCTTCTATCCCCACCCGGTGGCCCTCCTGGGTGAAACCGCCTCCCGCATAGGCGAACAGGCGGTAACTGCTCATCTCGCCGAGGTAGACCCGCACGCCCGACAGACGCACCGGGTCGGGCCACGATACCGCCAGCAGGCCGATCCAGTCCCACGCGAAAGCGGGCGCCTGCGGATCTTTGTCGGGGGTGCGTCCATCGGTCAACCAGGCCGCATCACCAGTCCAGAGATTGCGGCTGGTGGCCATGGTGACTGCATCGGAGGTGATGTCCTGGGCGGCAAAGGCCTTTGCCGCCAGCAGGATGCACAGGCCGACCACTGGCAAAGCCGGGATCGCTCTGGGCATCAAATTTTCCACTGCTCGAGCCAGCGGTAGTCCCGGGGCAGATAGCTGCCCTTCGATTTCTCCGCCGCTTCGTTATACAGTTGTAGCCAGCGCGCTTCGGTCGCGGACAGGCCCTTGCCCTGCAGGGCGCCGACATTCTCCTCGATCTGGGCAATGGAATTCATCGCCGGGATCGCACAGGAGATCTGCGGCGATTGCAAGATGAACTTCAGGGCCGCCTGTGGCAAGCTGATTTTTGCGCCCTGGTCGCGCAGCTGCTCCGGAGGAGGGAGCTGCAGCAAGCCGCCGCCCCCGAAGGGCTTCATGGCGATAAGGCCGACGCCGGTTTTTTTAACCAGAGCGGCAAATACGGGATCCGGGCAGGGTACGAGGACGCAGTCGCGCCAGCCAGTACTTGTCGCCTTTGGGAGGCTGCCGCAGCGAGCGTATTTTGCGGGGCGCCGCGGGGCGAGAGTTTCCGGTGGCGGAAGTTGTAGGGAAACATCAGGTAGTCCAGCTCCGCGTGGGTTCGCAGCTGCTCTACCAGACTGGTCTGGCTGTGACCGACCAGGCCAATTGCTCTTATCTTGCCCTGCTTTTTGGCCCGCTGCAATTTCTCCAGGCGCGCCGCCAGCAGATCTTTACTGCCCAGGGGAACGTACAGGCGATACAGGTCGATGGTGTCGGTGTCCAGGGTCTCAAGGGCGTACTCGACCTCCTTTTCAGGTTGCTGCGACATCGACACCAGCGAGATTAAAACCTGCTGCCGCACGGGGCGCAGGATTTCCCGCATCGGGGCGAACTGTTTATAGCTGTGGTCGTAGATATCAAAAAGGTTGATGCCCAGGTCCAGACCTTTTCTGATCTGTGCGGCCCGGGCGCCGGGATCGCTCATGTTCGGGCGGCTGAGGTGCGAGCCAAAACCGATCTCCGAGACGGCAATTCCGGTTTTCCCCAGCTGGCGGTACTTCATGCCAGTTGCAGCGTTGTCGGGGGCGCCGCCGGCAACGGCGTGCAACAGATGTCCGGTTCCCAGCACGGCGGCCGTCATCCGGGTGACGAATTCGCGTCGCGTGAGCTGCTGGCCGGTGGTCGATTGGGCGTTGCTGTTGGAAGATTTTTTGCCTCTCATCCCGATCTCCAACGGTTTGGATCATGGGGCAACTGGACTGCCGAAATAGTTAAGGATCAAGGCAAACGTATCCGGGAAGGGAAGCAGTGTCAAGGTTCGCACGGATTCAGCAGTTCAACGGTCCTTGCCAGCACTCCGCAAAAAGGTCAATTTTGAGGTCGAAATTTACCAGACAGATCCGCTCGAAGAGACCAATCTGGCAGCGCGGCAGCCGGCCATCGCACAGCGCATGCTGCGGGATCTTGAAACCTGGTTCGAAGAGGTGGAGCAGGAGCGCGCAAGTATCGAGGATGTATGGTGAGGGCGAGAGGTGTGCGGCAACAGAGTTAAGCGGAGGATGAATCGTGGAGTTCGAGGTCAGACGCCTGTGTCCCGCTCTCGGCGCCGAGATTAGGGGCCTGGATGTTTCGCAAGCGCTAAGCGATGAGCTTTTTGCAAAAGTGCGGCAAACTTTGTGCGCCCACGCGGGCGTGTTGGTGTTGCGCGACCAGCAGCTCACGCCCGCGCAGCACATCGCCTTCAGTCGCCGTTTCGGCGCGTTGTTCGGCGAAGCCGAACAACTGCAGGATACGGTCACCCGCTACTTGCTGCCGGGCCATCCGCAGATCTTCCGGGCTTCCAACAAGGTCGTCGACGGGCAGCCGCAGGGCCGCGCGGGGGCGGGCAACTACTGGCATTCGGACGTATCGTTCAGGTCGCGGCCGGCCATGGTTTCCCTGCTCTACGCCCTCGAGATTCCGCCGCTGGGGGGCGATACCCTTTTTTGCAATATGTACATGGCCTACGAAAACCTTTCTGAGCCGCTGCAGGATTTTCTCGCCGGCTTGGAGGCGCAACACGATTTCGCCGTCAATACCACGGTTGGCTTTACGCGCGAAAAAATAGCCGCCGGGGATCTGAAGGGTGAAAATGCGGCCCGGCATCCGGTGGTGCGCGTCCACGTTGAAAGCGGGCGCAAATGCCTCTTTGTCAATCCCGGCAACACCTCTCACCTGGTGGGTTTGCATCCCCAGGAGAGCGCGCTGTTATTGGATTTTCTCTACCGGCACTGCACCCGGCCCGAGTTCATTTTCAGGCACCACTGGGCCCGGGGCGATCTGGTGATCTGGGACAATCGCTGCACCATGCACTATGCGCTCGCCGATTACGCGGAGGAGCGCTACATGCATCGCACCACGGTGATAGGCGAGCGGCCGCTGGGCGCTCGCCGCACTGCAGGCGGGGAGCGCGCCTGACGTACTCGGATTGTGCTCGCAGCTAAAACCAAGGGCCTGCTGGCCGGTAAATCGCCCGCTCCCGCGCGCGGTGCGCATTGCCTGGCGGGGCGAAGAAATTTGGGTGGGCGTCGGCACCAGCGGTGAAATTGGACATTTTCACGTTAAGAGGGCAATGAGATGAATAAAGTTGTAGATCCTTCGCTGGCGAAGGAACTGGCCGGAGTCACCCCCGCAGCAAAGGTGGATGCGCTGTTCGCCTACATGGAGAGGAGGGGGCAGACCTTCTACGACGAGGTCGTAACCCAACTCGAACATGCGCTGCAGTGCGCCAGCCAGGCGCGCGGCAGCGGTGCCGGTCCAGTCCAGGTAACGGCCGCCCTGTTGCACGACCTGGGGCATTTTCTAATCGACGAGCACAATGAAGAAAGCGCTTTTCTGCTGCAGGATTTTCTCCACGAGAAAGTGGGAGCCGAGTATCTGGAGCCGTTTTTTATCGCGGCGGTGACCGAGCCGGTGAAATTGCACGTGCCGGCCAAGCGCTATATCTGCACCGTCGATGACGCCTATCACGCCACCTTGTCCCAAGCCTCCAAACGGAGTTTTCAGCTGCAGGGGGGCTTTATGAGCGCCGCAGAGAAAGCGGAATTCGAAAAAAATCCCTTTTGGGAATATGCGGTGCAGCTGAGGCGGTGGGACGATCTGGGCAAGGCAAAGGGTGCCCAAAGGCCCGGACTGGAGGCTTACCGAGAGGTCGTGCAGAGCTGTTTGAAATAATCCATGCCGGGCGCTGGTCGATGCCCGTTCCTAGCGAAGCAACAGAATTTTCGCCGTCCGGGTGGCCTCACCAGCCCGGATGCGGCATAAATAGACGCCCGATGCGACTCGACCTCCCGCGCCATCGCTTCCATTCCAGGTCAGGGTATGCGGCATGGCGGTGAGCCGCTCGTCCTCGATTAGGGTGGCGACCTTTGCACCCAGAATATTGTATACAGCGACCGAAACGAGGGCCGTCTCCGGGGGTTGAAAGACGATCGTTATAGCGTCGTTGAAGGGATTGGGGTAGGTGGAGATTACCAGGGTTCCCGCCTCGATGCCCCGAGTGGCACGCGCCGACACGGCGCTGTCCCGATGCCTGACTTCCTCGCCGCTCGTCGTCACGTGCGCGAGGACATAAGTGTAGTCGACCTCCGGATCGACCCCGTCGTCGGCCCAGACGTAGCGCTTGCTTCGGGTGCTGCGCATCCTGCCTTTAAGAGCTGATTTCTCCCGTCTGAAAGAACCTGCCAGCGTCGGGGCATGCTCACTTTCTGCGCGGCGGTAGATGTTGAAGCCCTGGTTGCCGATTTCGTAGACTGCGGTCCAGTTCAGCAGGATGGCGCCTGCAACTCCGGTGGCTTCGAAGGCGGCGATTTCAACGCCGGGTTTGCGTTCGCCAAATTTGTTCGGCGCCCCCGGCGTTCCGCGATCGGCGCTGCCATCCCAATGCTCCGCCCGGGCGTTGTCCAGAGAGGCATTCCTCAGGGCCAGGGTCGGCCCCGTTCCATCGGGCGTCTGGGGCCAGGGCGGGGCATCGTCGAAAGCGACGGCGTCGACTAGCTGGCCGAGGGAATCCGACAGGGTGATAATATCGCCGCCGCCATCGATATTGAAGGCGAAGTCCCCAATGCATTCGTCCAGATCCGCAAACGCTGCAGTCATTGCCGAGCGCTCCTGACAGAGCACCGCGAAGCCGCCGGCCGGCAGCATGGTTTCCGGCGGCAGCAGAAACCCGTTGTTTTTCCGTCCGCGGCCGAAGGTCCAACCGGAGATGTCCACCGCCGCGTCTCCGGGGTTGTGCAATTCCACCCAGTCGCCCGCGTCGAAGTCGCTACTGGAGTTGTAGTTTATTTCGTTGATGAGGACGGCGGGCATGCCGCCCGGGGCGAAGTGCGCCGTCAAACTCAGCGCCTCCGACAGCGCTACCGCGATGCTTTCGTCGGCACCGAAAGGAGCGGACCACCCGGCGAATTCGTAGCCGAAGTTCGCACGGGCGGTCAGCTGAAAGGGAACCTCGTCGAAGAGTGGGCCCGACCAGGGAAAGGGCTCCGCTCTAACGCCGTTGATCTCGATGACTCCAGCGTGCTCCGGTTCGACGCGCAGCGACAGCAGCGATTGCGATTCCAGACCGAACTTGGCGGCCAGGTGCTGGCGCACGTGGCCGCCGCGTTGGCGTGCGAACTCCCGCATCTCAGCGATATTGGCCTTCCAGGTTTCCACGGAGGAGAAGGGATCTCCGTAGTGGGGAGCGGGATGGGGGCTCCACCTTTCGGCATGCCGCGCTATTTCGCCGCCGACCTCGTCCCGCAAACTGTCGATCAGAGCGATGACGCGCGCCGTCGCAAAGGTAGTATTCAGGTGGATCGCCATCTGTTGTACAAACTGATTTCTGAACCCGGGGGCTTCGAGCAGGGTGCGCAGCAGAAAGGTCGACCACGGGGGGTTCGGGTAGGGGGGGCCGTCGGCAGTCGATGCCATCTCCAGGGTGTTGTGATCCGGTGGACTTGGCGTCAGCGCCAGCTTCAGGTCGAACCCGAAGTCGGTGTCGAAGAGGATCCAGCGCCACTTCCCGGCGTCGGTGCGGGGGCGCCAATACTCGATGTTGGTGGCGGGCCAATCGGTGTTGGCGAAGAAAATCTCGGCGATCTGGTAGTCTATGTAGTGATCGATCTGCATCTGGTTTTCGACGTGTTCCATCGTCTCGGGGGCGGCCATGTCCGACGCGTCCAGGAAGGCGAGCAGGCTGTCGTAGTGGGCGGCTGTTCCCACCCGCACCTCGCTTCTCTCCTCCAGAAGGTCTATCTGGTTCCGGGGAATGCCATAGTTCGAAGCGATGTAACTTGCGTTGATGCGCTCGCGCAGATTGTGAATGCCCCAGTATTGGCCGTTGAGGAAGAGAATCGCTGGCCTGTAGGACTGGTAGTCCAGATCCATGCGGTCCTTGACCAGGCTCTGCATCATGCCGTCCCGCATCAATGTGTAGGTCCAGTCATTTCCCGAGTTTCGCAGAATGAATTCCGTGAATTCCTCTATTGGCTTATCGGCAAAAAGTCTGTATGTGAGCGTCTCTGTACCATATTTGGCGCGGAAGTTGATCGCCAGGGACTTCTGCGGCAGCCTGCGGCTCCAACCACCGTGGATTTCCACGCCCACGTCGCTGGCGAATCCCAGTTCGCCAGCCGCCTCGAAGAACTCGATACTGGCGGGGCGCTCCCAGTTTTTTTTGAAGTTCTCGTCCTTGCCCTCGACGTAGATGCCGAGATCCTCATCCCAGAGATTGTGCGGGTCGGTCGCCAGCGACACGACGGGGAGGGTGGGCTGCTCGCCGATCAGAAAGGTGTGGGTAATGACCTCGCTAGCAGTGCGTCCAGCCGTGAAGGCGCGCGCTCTGACGACGGTCGTGGCCCTTAGCTCTAGCGGATGGTCCCAGTAGGGCGTGCTCCTGCGCGTGGGAATGGCTCCATCGGTGGTATAGGTAATCAGGGTTCGCGCCGCGGGGTGGAAAAGGGCCACTGCCACATTGCCCTCGTACATGCCCCCCAGGTGGGAGAACAGCGGTGGGTCGCTGAGGGCGGATTTTCCCGTCGTTGCATTGGGGCGTCCCGGGGAGGGTGCTTCCATTGAGAACCAGTCATCGCCGCCGTCGGGTTGGCGGCCGTACGAGACGTCCGCTTGCTGGGGACCGAAGGAGAGCGAGTCGATGAGGGTGCTGGCATCCGGTGCGAACAGGGCCAGCTCTTCGCCCGAACGCCGCAGCCCGAAGTCCACGTGTGCAGGGCCATCGTCGAGGTCTCCATCCGCCCACAGCAGCAGGAACCCGCCTGGAGCGATCGTCGCTGTCGTCGGCGAATCAGCCGCAATCCGAAAGCGCGTGGGATTGTCGATATCGTCGGTTATGTACATTCCGGTCAGGTCGACGCGCTCTTTGCCGGCGTTGTATATTTCGATCCAATCCGGGAACTCACCCTCGTCGTCCGGACAGCAGGTCTGATTGTTGGCCATGATTTCGTTGATGTACAGATCCCGCCTGCCGGCGTCGGCGAAAGAGCCGGTGGCAGCGCCTGCCAGGAGATAGGACAGGGCCATTAGCAGGAGGCTTTTCCCGTAGGCAGAGCGGGATTCAGTCCGTTTCCGGCGCGCGTTCATTGGCCCTGCCTTGCGCCCTGTGCGCACTGCGTCCAGTGGGCTATCGAGCGATTATTAGCGCGCGTGCGGTAGTGAGATGGTTCCTTCATAAGTGCCCCATGTCCAACCCGGCGATAGCTGATTTAGAGCGCCAGAACTTGCGATCTAGCGGATGAGGATGAGCTTCTTCGTCTGCGACCAAGCGCCAACGCTGAGGCGGTACAGGTACGCGCCGCTGGCCAGCTTGCGGCCGCGATCATCCCGGCCGAACCAGCGCACCGTGTGCGTCCCCGCTTCGTGAACTCCCCGGGCCAGCGACGATACTTTCTGACCGCTCAGGGAAAACAGACTCAGATCCACGAATTCCCTTTGCGACACGGTGAAGCTTATAGCCGTGGTAGCATTGAAGGGATTTGGATAGTTCTGCCCTAGCGCGGTGGCGTGCGGAAGGGCAAGGGCATATTCCCCGGCGACGGTCTCGACGTCGAAATAGGGCGTGCCGTCCCAGTCGACGAGGATGGTCTTGGCGTGCTCCCCGTCTATGCGGCGGTGCAGCTCGAATCTCTTGTTTGTCATGACGCTGTCTGTGCCTCTGCGTCCCGGCGACCAGGAATAGAGCCCGTTGGGCGTGTTCGAAATGAAGATGTGGTCCTCTACTCCGCGCTCTTGGCCCCGGGCGCTGGTCCTCGAGAAGCGCAGTCTGAAGGCCCGGGCCCCAGGTTGTTCAGCGAATCTATTGAAGTCATTGATTTCTAACTCATCGAGGTGCACATGGGCAACGATCTCACCAGCGGCGAAAGGAATAATGGCAGTGGCGAAGAGGAAGTCCGCTGCAGCTGACTGGTCATACGCGAATTTGATGGCCTTTGCATCGATGCGCAAAAAGTCGGTGAGATTGTAGGTGTCTACGATTTCGGTTTGCAGCGGCGCTGCATTTTTAAGTCTGGCTTGCGCGACGACCATGTTATCCGTGCCGATCCTGGCCCGCTCGCGATCGACGTCGCGAAGCTGTTGAGAGGGCGATATGTGCCAGATCTGCTCCACGCGGTTAACGCCCGCGCGCCCGTGTACTGCCACCTTGTCGAGGAAGAACCAGTAGTCGTCGGCCCGCCGGTTTTCTATTTGCGGTTTCACGTAGTACATCGCGCGCCTGTGGGCATAGTCCTGATTTTCGAGCGCAGCGGAGTAATGATCCAGCTCGTCGGCAACGATATGGTAGGTCTCGAGCGCCTTGAGGCTGCCCACGTCCGACCAGCGGAAGTTGTCCTCAAAGGTGGCCTGATCCCTGTTGTTGACGTAGACCGTGTTGTGTGCGGCGGTGCCTTTGAAATAGTGACGGGCCGTTAGAAAGTCGTCGAATTCGCTGTCGTAGCCGTAGAGGTCGGCGTAGCGCTTGCGATCGAAATTAGCGATGACATCCAGGTTGTTGGGGATGACCAGGCCGCTGCTCTCGACGATCAGGTTGTCGTTGTAGGCGGACAGCTCGACGGAGAGAAGGTCGGCGTGCGCGTGATGCGACCACGTTTTATAGCCCCAGTAAGGGCCGGGTGCAGGTATCATTTCTCCGCCCCGGAAATAGGCATAACGGGCTGCGTAGTCGAAGCTTCGATTCGCAGTGAGCCAGTTGCTTCTGGAAATAAAAATCCCCGACTCTGCGAAAAACCTGGTGGCGGGCAGGTCGAAGGTGAAGGAGCGCTTGTGGCGCGGATCGGCGACGAAGGACAGGATTTCGGCGAGTTCACGATCGTCCCAATACTGGGTATGGCCGAGGGCGATCGGCTCCTTGAGGAATGATTCGTAGCCCTTTTTTTCGGGTTGCTTGCCAAAGGCGCGCACCCAGATGCCCTTGGTGTCGCCGATGACGGGAATGTCGGAAGCCGTGTAGACTTTTTCCTCGTCGAATTTGGGTTCGATAGGTTTTACCGCGTAGATCATGTACTCGTTGAGTCGGGCGATTGCATTCTTAAGTTGCGATATCCGCTGCGGATGCAGGGCGATTTTTGCCGCGTTGCTCGCCAGCATGGCCAGGAACTTGTTGAAACTGGAGGATATCCTGTAGGCGTAGTAGAACGAGTGTTCGTCGTGGACGCCGTCCGCGAAGACGTGGTCGATCTGGTACCCCAACCTCTGGTCGATTACCTCGAGCCAGTTTCTCTGATGCGGCGCATCGTAGGCCTTGAACATGCTCAGCGCGATGGCGGTGGGCAGAAAGGAATCCAGTTCGAACAAGGTGCCGTGATTGTTGGCGTTGGTCGCGTTGCCCTCCCGGCTCTTCCAGACCAGCTGTGCGGACAGCGCTTTCAGCGCCGACGCGAAGACCCTTTCGTCGAGGCGAGCGTCCGTCTCCAGCCTATGAAATAGGGTCGATAGAACCCGTCCGGTGCGCCTGCCGGCGGCCGTGGGCGACCTGAAGATGTTGTCCAGGCAGTCGAGGCAGGGGTGCTCCTTTGCCGCTGCGGTCGAGATTCTGCGGATGTTGCTGACGAAAAAATCGGTTTCGTCGCCGTAGTACCAGTCCTTCAATTCCAGGTTGATGTCATCGATTCCTCCCCGCTCTTTGAAAAAGTGGAAAAGCTCCGTGATCGCGGCGGCGGTCCTGCCCGCTGTGAAGAGAGATTTCAAGCGCCCGAGGTCGTGCCGGCGGGTATCCATATCGATGGCTCTTAGGAGCTCGCTATCGGTTATCTCGTTAGTCAGGGGCAAGAGCTGGTCCCCGGGAGCGGAAGACAGTTCGAGGCGGTCGGTCACCGTGCCGCGATTGTTGGTCAATACGACTGCCTCGGGTGGCGCCGATGCACTCAGATCCGCCCCATGTACGATCAGGAGGTCGGTTTTGGAGTCGTTGTCGAAGTCACCGGAAAAAACCGCTCTAATCCATTGGGGGGCGCCCGCTGCGGGGCGGTACGTATATTCGATCCCGCCGTCGCCGTTGAGGGCGCTGAGCTTTGGATTGCTCCGAGCGCCGCCGGGCGAACTGCTGTGCTCGACGACCGCGATCCCATCCCGGCCCTTGCGATCGAGATCCATGCCGAGTCCCAGGTAGATGTGCGAGATCCGGCCCGCAATTGGCGGCGTCGAATACAGGATGCGTCGACTTCGATTGGGGACGTCGATGGCGGTTACCGTGGAGTGGCGTCCATATTCGTGCGGGATGGAGGCGATGACCACTACGTCCTTGGAACCATCGCCCGAAAGATCGGCGAAGACCAGTGGACCAAGGCCGATGGCGCCGCTTTCATTGGTATCGTAGGCAAGATCCCAGGTGCCGTCGGCTTTGACGAGGAAAAGCCGGCGGCGCGGCGCGGCGGG
>MDTE01049293.1_pt1 | contig 14091 bp, 7 predicted proteins | sample 811231 | NCBI WGS metagenome assembly MDTE01 (sample SAMN05326651, study PRJNA326480) | marine metagenome | isolation source: seawater | place: Indian Ocean: Red Sea | collected 2010 | reverse complement strand
CAGAAACACTTTTAATCAACTGACCAGCAACCTCATATGCTCTAGGCATTTCACTTTCCTGAGCAAGTTCAAGTATACCATTAATTGCCTCTTGACCCTTTTCAATTATACTATAAAGATTACCTCTTGTATACTCATAATCTTTTTCTATATCATTCTTGGTTAACCTATCTGGTTTTTTTACACCAACAGGTTCTGATGTAGAAACTATATCTGCAGCAACATCAAATGTTTCATTCAATTCATCAAATTTTTTAGTCATTTTCATTTTAAAAATTAGATATATTCTCCACTAAACCCGAAGTCATCTCCTTCTGGAATAAGTGGAACATCAGCAGTTGTAATAGATTTAATCGGTGCACCTTTAAGGTGAGTAGTAATGTCAGTATTATCTTGACCCCTCTTCACTGTTATATGATCTCCCTCACCGATATTTAATACATAACATTCTTCACCATCTACATCAATATATGTTGCATCAGTAATAGCAGTTGGATCAGCAACATTTAAAATAGTATCTTCAGTACTTACATCAGTGGTTAAAGTAGTAAGAACTGTTCCATCATAATTCTGCAGAGCTCTTCTTGTTACGCGATAAGTAACATCCCTATCTGGAATATCAGCAAGAGATCCAGCAACATAACCAACATTGACCTTCGTAATGATATCGGATGCCGCAGTACTAACAGGTCCGAATAGATACGTTTTTGCAGAAAATTGAAATGTATAAATCAATGCCCGTCTAGTAGCAAAATCACCTTCATAATCATCATTAGTTGTAATACTTTCTAAGACAACAGGTATATCTCTTTTCTCACCTAATGTCTCTACTAAATTAACTGATAAATTATATGATGGTTGAAAATAAGGAAGAATTTGTTCAACAATTTGAAGCATATCATCATTTAATTTTGTCATAACACTTAGTTCAAAATTCATATTATAAGGAACTGGCATATATGACTTTTGTAAACTTGCTTTATCAGCTGCTGTTCCTTTTACAAATCTTTGAGTTTGAGTGACTTTTCTTGTGGGATCATATTGCAGACCAGTAAATTCAAAAGACATTCTTGGCAAAGTCATTGCCGTTGCTTTATTTAAATCTGGTTGCTGCTGCAAACGTGCTAAAAATTTCTGTGTCGGACCATAAGCCAAAGGCACTCTAATTTGATCCGTAACAGTGTCAGACGAATCTTCATGCTTTATAACAATCTTATTAAACAAAGAACCGAAAGAAATGATGGTCCTTCTAAAAATTTCGTGATAAAAATATTCAAACATCTTTCGATTCTTTAGGTTAACTACTATTTATGATTACGGCATACCGAATGGATTCTGCTCGCTAAAATCAAGTATTCCAGAATCTGCTGACACTTCTATTTCTTCATTTGAAGTAAATCCATTTTCAGTATCTTCATAAGTATTCAACATAAACTCTGCTCCAGATTCTTGTCCAACAATATATTCTCCAGTATCAAAGTAATCATCTTGGTTGGTAACTTCTAATATATTAGTTGATGCATTCCATCTAACAACCCTTGCAGTAGTTCCTGAAGTTTGACCCGTAACAATTTCATTAAACTTATAAGAACCTGTTCCTGTCTGATTTGGTAAAGCAAAGGAAATCGTTGGAGGTTCAGTGTATCCCAATCCAGCGTTTGTGATATAAAGTGCACTAACTGTTCCAGCAGAACTAACAACAACCGTTGCAGCAGCCGATACGCTAGAGATGCCTGTAAAGGTCACTAGTGGCGCTGTAGCAGTAGTATATCCAGAACCACCACTAGTTATGGTAACAATACCAATAACGCCTTCACCAGTATAAGCCGTTCCTGCAGCTCCAGATCCACCAGTAGGTGGAGCAATAAATCTTACTCCAGGTGTTTCTGTATATCCAGCACCAGGATTAATTAGATGTGCAGATTGAACAGACTTATATGCTGAGTTGGTATTTAAATTACATACATTTATACCACCAATCATCTCAGCAGTGGCAATACCAGTTATTCCACTAGAAGGAGCAGATGATATTCCTATTTCCGGAGATAATGGATATCCACCACCACGATTACTTATAGTAATATATCTAATACCAGCATCACTAATATATCCTGTGTAAGCAGTAGCACTCGTGCCAGCTCCAAGCATCGTTAATTGCTGAGAAACAACCATAGATGATATGATATCATCCACACTATCACCCTGAAGGTTATCATCAATCTCTGCAACATCAGTATCAATTATTTCATCTTCATACCTGAAGAGTTCACATTGTAACGTATAAACATATGTCTTTTTAAGTTGATAAAAAGGTTGCTCATGCTGAACAAATTTAATTTCAAATAACCTATCACCAAAAGGAAAATAAATTAAATCACCTTCTTTAGGTCGAGTTGATAATTTGACATCAGACTGTCCATCCAGAAGAGGAGTTATATAAGTTTCATACCTTTCTCTTGATATTGTTAATGTTATCTCATTAAGTCCTTGTATACCAAATTTTGATAGTATTGTAGTTTGATCTCCATATCCATCATAATTTTCAATATAAGCTTCTAAAGGATATGCGTCATCAAATTTTGATCTTATAACTTCTCTTATAACACTTGCCTCTGTCAAATACTTTCTTGGAAGATAATGAATTTCAACACCATACATCCTCAACTGTTCGTTGATAAGATCCTGGACTAAATTTTGTTCTCCTGTGGATCCTTGTAGGAAAAATGTATTTAATACCATTATCCTAACCTACCATATCAAGTGGAGGCAGTTCCCAAGTACTGGACATTTTCTCTCTAATCCTTTCCAATTCTCTTTCTGCATCATCATACATTTGTCTACCATTCAATTCTATTCCACCAGGTAGTTTTACTCCTTGAAATTTCATCATATTTTGGCCCCATTGCCTTTTGACTAATGCAGTTAAATATGGTTTAAGGAAAGAATCATTCCACACTCTCGAATAATCATTAGGATCTAATGTAGAGAAACAATCAACAATTAACCAATCACCAACTGTCACATTATCCCAATCAATATCAAGATAAAGTCTATCTTGACGTTTATTAAATCTAATTTGCTTTTCGGTATTTAATAAGAAATCAAGGTCTGACAAATAAGTCTTGACCATTGCATATGATAAAAGTTCCGTGGATCCCCAATAATAAATATCATTCAAAAATAATTGATACTTAACACTAAACATATTATTAGTTAAGGTGTTAGATCCATCAAAACGGAATATTTTTGTTACGCCAATAATATTAGGAGGAACTTGCAAATAATTACTATTTTCCTCAAAGGCAAATGATGTAGTACCAATACCAGGAATGGAAGTAGTTGCTGTTGTTGTTGCTATTCCTACTGCGGGGGATACTCCTCTTCCTCTTCCCCTATCAACATCATTTTGCGTTATTTGATACTTATAATATGCTTGATAAACACCATCAAAATGCCTTTCTTGGAAAAATTGAATAGCATCATCCGTCAAATCATCAAGTTGTTCATCTGCAACATTAATTTCTAGAACAGGAGCTCCTAATTGCCTTTTGCAATAATCAATTAACTCTGTTCTGGTGGATGGTTGTGCCATTTACACACTTTCCTTTATTGATATTTAGTCTGAACAAGTTGGTGTAACAAATCTTTAATCTCATTAATTTCACCTTTCAGATTAGCAAGATCATCTTCTATACTTTGTGATTTTTGATCTTCTTCTTTTTTAGCATTACGCCGTGCAATATATTCATTATAAGAAGACGTATCAGTATTTACAATAGTATTTGTTTTAGGATCTCTTAGTAAATTTACATGATCCTTTACTTTTACATATTCCATATTAATTAAGCGAGTGCAAGTACTCTCAATTCTTTAACAGCAGGTATATAAACTTGACTGGTTGAAGTTAATATAAGTTTAATTCTATAAGATTTAAAGGTTGGAAGTTCGCTTGAAGTAAATGTATACTCTGCCCAATCCTCAGTACCAGGATCAACTTGTGCTATAGGAACATACTTATCTGATCGACCACTACTATCTTGGAAATTGATCATTTGACCTCTATCATCAATGTTGTCATATCCAGGGAATAGTGTAAAGATCGGATCAAACCCTTGATTTTCACTAATGGCATAGAGTGCTCGTATATCAGTATAAGAGTTCATATTAGCATTAAGCATAATTTTAAGAGAAGTTGCTGGATTCTCAAGATTTATCTCTTTGGAGATATATTGGAATGCCGATGGATCATCAGTAGAAGAATTAACTCTATTATCCAAAGCAAAATCATCAATCAAATCATTTACTCTACTTGATGTTAAAATAACATTTACTCTTTGGGTATCAACAACTGGAGATACTCTAGTGTCAGTAGATCCCAATTGAACAGTTAAATTAAATGATTTACTACCAGGCAGAGCAGTAAGTTTTGCATCCTGATTTACTTCCGAACAAATAATTCTAGGACTATCCAAATAATTTGCTTTATTTAAAGTTACTGTATCATAACCTTGATCTATAAATGGAATTTCATTTCCACTTAAACTCTTTCCGCTTACAGTCCTAGCTAATGCTCCCAAACTAGTTCCAGGCACAGTGCTAGTTTGGACCATAGGAGTAATAATCTCATATGGCATATTTTGAGTTGCATGAGTATTTCTGCCTCCAGTAGACTTTGTTTTAGATGCATAAAGAACCGGCCATCCAGCAGCAGTTGTCCTATCTACACCATCAGTAGTCATACCAACCTTAATATGATAAGAATCAAATGTAATTGGATTAGCAATTGTTGCATCACTTAAAGAATGAGTTTTATTAATTCTTCTAAGAGAAATACCATCTAATTCATATTTGTAAACAAGTGTTCCTACAGGATAATCTTTTGGATTAGATCCTCGTGTAACATCTCCACCAATAACACTACCTGTTGCTGTAGTAAATCCAATGATTTCATCTCCGATAAGTAGATATCCAGCATTTGTAGTACCTACCCCAACATTTTCAAATTTCTGGAAATTGGAAGCATTTTCAACAGCTAATGGTGTAGTATCAGTTGCATTATATGCAGATGACAATTTTGTCGGTATTACATCAGGAAGAACACCTGACAAAGTAACTAAATTACTCGAATCATACATTCCATGATTTTTATGATGTACTTTAATATGCAATCCATCATTTACAACATTAAGATCATTAAATTGAACTCCACCACCACCATTAGTCCAATTTAATTGCGTTGTTACGCCAACATTATTAATAAACTGAACCGTAGATGCTGATCCAACAGAAATAAAGTTTCCTTGGACATTTTCAAGAATAAGTTCGCTGGTACTTCCAATAGAAGCAGCAGACAATCTCAATCCAGAACCAAGATTATTGGTTCCTATAGTGGTTACTCCAAGAACATCACCTTTTTCATATCCTGATCCACCCGCAAGAATTGTTGCAAATCCGACTGTACCGTCAATTTTAACTTGAATATTAGCAGTGGCATTTCTACCAGATCCAGTAATTGCTGTTACAGCAACTCCTGTATAAGTAAATGGTCCAGTATAACCAACACCAATATTAATAACATTTAAGGCCCCAGTAATACTTCCTGCAGTTCCAACATAATTGGCGGTTGCATTATTTCCCATTTGAGTAATAACATTACCAAGAGTAATATCTGGATCATTAATTGTTGTAGAAAGTGCAACTCTAACTTTTCTTGAGTTAATAGATAATGCATCTGGCATCAATTTTGGTACTTGTCCATTACCCTGACTTAAAGCTGGATTATAAAATTCGATGGAACCTTGATCAACAAAATCAGCTCTATAAAGAACAAACTTAAGATCTTCCCATTGACTTGGTTCCCAAGTAGAGGCATTTTGAGATTTGAAGAGTGATCCAAGATATGGTTGGTTAGAAATAAATGCGTCAGTTAATAAATCAACTTCACCAATTCTAGATATGTAAACACTATACTTGGTTGAGTTTGATGCTACAGCAATTGCATATTCTTCAGATCCATTAACATATACAGGAGAATCAAATACAAATGGAGTTGCAACAGATCCGTCAGCAGATAGATTAACATCATCAGGACTCAATACAACTTCACCAAATGGTAAAATCTTTTGTGTTGGAGTACCACCCTTCATCGTTCTAATCTGAAGAGTTACTGGAGTCTCTCCATCATCTTTAGTTCTAAAGAATAAATCACATCTAGTAAGGAAAACACCAGTTTCATCATCAACCAAGAAAGATTGTGCTAATGGATCATACCAGAATTGTGTGACCAATCTGCGATTAGTACCAGTGGTTCTACTGGCAATTACTTGAACACCGGTTGTTCTTGCAACAGCATGCTCTTCAAATTCAAGTTTATTTTGAATTCTTGCATTTCTTACAGAGATAATATTTTCCTGAACGGTTTCTAAAGTTCCCGATGAAGTAAATCCTTCTTCAGAAATTGAGCTTGCCGAATCTTGATTATTTGCTTCATCATTAATAAATGTAAGTACTTTAGTTCCTGCTTCAAACCTTGGATTAATGTCCACATTCGGATCAGGAATAAAGAAACTTCCACTTAGATTTGCAGAAATATCAGCAATCAATCTGTGATCAATAATTTGTGCCCTAGCACCACTTTGAGATCCTTTCAAAATCATGCTGCTTTCAACCCAACCAAAATATTGTCCTTGTGCTTGCGCTTGTAGGGAGAATGTGTCAACATTCAAAATATTAGATGTTGAAGAATAAGACTCTGAAAGTAGTTGTCCTGTATAAGGATTCCTCTTATATGTTTCTGTTGGAATATTATATTCACCTGCTTTATGGTTTGATTGAGCAACCCTAAAAGTAATCTTAGGGATCGCTCCTTCTGGATGATCAGGTCTAGGAATAATTGGTGTACCTATAACAGTTTCACCTACATCAAATACACCCTCAAGCATGTTGATTTCAAGAAGTTTTGGAACACAGAATTTAGTTACATCAACATTATCAAAGAATGCATACATTCTTGCCAATGGTTTAACTTTTTTATTAACAAACTGAATGTTCCTAGATCTCATATAAGGAACAGCATCTCTACTTACAACACGATCTCCAACAGATGTATTATCCCATTGTTCAGTAACAATAGTTCGAGTTCCTGTTCTTGACCTTACACCAGTATCTCTAACTTCTCTTAGAGTTTCTTCAATTACATTATCTTGAGTCCAGAATTGGGTACTAAATCCTCGTGATCCACCTTGACCACGGAATGTACCACTACGTGCACCAGAACGTTCAATTCGTGTTCTTGTAGAATTGATTACATCAGTACCTGTCCAATTTGTTTCCCATGCATTCCATATAGTAGGAGCAAAACCAGTTTGTGGGTCAACATTTTGAGTTTCAACCATTTCACGCATGGTCTCTTTATAATTACCTTCTGCTTCAATAATCTTAGCTTCTAATCTTGTAGTGTCGATCCAAGTATCTGTGGCAGGTGTTAATTCAAGAGTTCCTTGCCAAAAACTTACCAAAAATGGAGTTACACTTTCAGTTCTTGTTGCAAAAGATTGCTTAAGCCATTCAACTTCAGCATAATCAAGAGTAACTACATCAGAAGTTTTTCTTACATTAATTCCTTCTGGAGCACTAAATGCCAAATCCACTGCAGGATCAACATTAACAACTGGACCTTGAACAAGATCAATTGAATTTGTATAGTGTTGTGGTTTTAATGTTTTTCCTTTAATATCAACACTATTTTTGTAAGGAAGATCATTTTCTTGAGCTCTTACAGAACTAAAATTATCAACAAAGAATCCAGACTTAAATCGATTTAAACCTTGAGTGTCTGGAACAAACATATTAGCAGTGTTTGTTTCAAGCAACGTCAATGAAGTGTAATATTCTAAATTTTGAATCCTCTTTTCAAGTTGTTTAATATCAACCATCCTATATCTCTTGTGCTCCAAGAAATTAATTGATGCTTGTGATGGGTGATAAAGATATGGAGGAAGTTCTACTGTTGCAATTTCAAGTGCATTATCAACCCCTACTGGTCTTTCAGGATTCTCAGCAGAATCACCATAACAAATCTGGAATTTTCCATCTTTTGTAAGGAAAATTCTATCAATTCGGGGCAAATAGAATGTGTAAGTAAAATTGAGAGTCTCATCTGATGCTAGAATATTGCTAGCTGAATTTCCACTTTGATTAAATGTTCTTCCATGAAATTCAAAAGGCGATCTAGCATCTGCTGCTACAGTATAATTAGAAACTTTTGGTCTAATATCAATAATATCAGTTAACCTAATTCCATTTACTGATCTAACATCTTGTGCAAAATTATATGATTCAGTATATGAATTTGCTGTTGTAAGATCTCCATTATCACTGGAATCATAATATCCATTTGAAAAATAAATCTTCAATTGATTGGATGGTTCATCAAATTCAGTTTTTCTCTTTATATACCCATAATCATAAAATGTTCCCCGTTGACCAGAATTAAAGATAAATTGATTTGATACATCAAAACTAGGAATTGATATACTAGAAACAGTTCCTTGAATTTTTGACTCTTCAAACAATACAACTTCACCTTCTCTAAATTCACCTTGATTTGTGGGAATATATGCAATTTGAGAATCTGTAAGTTTTTGTGCTACTATAGCAACTGCACCACTATTTTGACCTGTTAATTTCTCTCCAATTAAAAGATCTGTAGTTTTACCTTCTGGTCCAGAGAGTGAAGATAATACAACTTTAGGAGAAGAGGGTTCAGTTGTATCAGATGATTCATAGATTCCATGTATGCGAATTATATCTGGAATATTCAAAGAAATTTTAGAGTCTTGGACTCTTGTTCCATATGGATATGCCCCATATGTTAATCCATCATCCAAAGTTGTGGCTCCTATTCCAGATCCCACATACTTAGACTTATCAATTACTATTGAATTAACCCTATTCTTTATCTTCTTTTTAGCTGTTGGTTTAGTTTTCTTTAAAGTATATGTTAATACTGCTGTACTATCATCATCACCCAAATTATAAATCTGAAGTTCTTTTGCACCACCACTAAATCCAAATTTATCTTTGGTAAGTACTTCTGTAGATCCATCAGATCTAATTAAAGAATATCTTTCTTCATCATAAGGTAAGAAAGTTTCATTAGTTCCTGCTGCAACAGGTGTGCCTAATTGATTTGATGAAATAGATACTGTTTGAGATTTCCTTATCGTAATATACGAATCATCCAAATCTACCGTAGAAATATTATTCTGTGGAAGTAAAGTATAAAGTGTGTTGTCACTAGATGCTTCTATAGATGTTTGTAATACTTTAAGATCTGTTACATCAAGTCTAGCAATGGGAAGTCTACCTTGAATTATATTACTAACAGTAGTAACACCTGTAATAGTAACTTGGGTTGTTCCTACACTAACTACTGATGCATATACTGGCTCAGAATAATTAGGACTACTATACGTTATTAAATTTCCAACTTCAACACCAACGCCAGTTCCTGGGAAAAGTGGGTTTGTCGAAGTTATAGTACTTAATCCACCAGGACTAACTTTACTAATGGTAGCAATTCCTACATCAAACTTAAGAGATTGCATTACATCAGCACTAAAGGTAGTGCCAACTCCAACAACGCCCCCAATATTACCATGAACTGATTGAACATCAGCAATTCCATAAGAAGTAATAGCAGTTGCAACTCTTCTATTGGTGCTAATACCATTAAATTCAAATTCTTCGTTTAATATAAATATCCCCGTTTTATCATAAACATCAATAACATTAACATCACTTACACTATCTTTAAGATAAGCAACAGCACCACTATTTTGTCCTTTTACTACTAATGGGGTTGATAATGTAACATTTTCATTTAGTGTAATTTTTGTAGTAGTTTGGACATCATAAAGAGAAATATTCCATTCATTATCATCAGGAAGAACAGAACTATAAGAACCAGAATCTAACTTATAATCATAAACTCTTGCCAATCCAATTTCATTTCCTGCAGGAGTAGTTTGAGCAGTTCCTACTCTACTATCCCTAAGACTTAGAACATATGTATTGCCAATTCCTATAAGAGGAGTTCCAAAAGTTCTGTTTAGTCTTAATGTAGACCCTGTATTATAAGATATTGATTCGTCCTTAACCGTTTTTGTATCTCTTGGTTTTGGACAATCTGCATTTGTTGTAGTAATAGTTTCTAATTCATATCCTCTTACATATGCTTTTCCTGGAGAAATTGAATAAACTGCCAAATCCTCTGCTGCAGGAGTTCCTCCAGGAGTCAATTGACCTTCTTGATAAACTCCGTTATTGCCCCTTCCATCGTTTAAAGATTCTTTAACTTTAACATCAAAAGGAGTTATATAATAACTGCCAGATTCGTCATTAGTTCTTCTAGCTAATTCGTCATTAATAATAGTATAATTATCTGTTTCTTTTTTGGATCTTAAAATTCCATTCTCAACAACTGCCAATTCAACAAAATTCTCATCATTCATATCATTCAGAGCTTTTTTGTAAAGCACTGTTGATACTTTAAGTCTATCAGCACCTGGAGCAGCATAATTATTATATCCAGTCGCATTATCAGTTAATTCTTCATCTTGCTCTGCTGTAATAATCTCCTCATTAATATAAAGACCTATTCTATAAGATGGATTATTTGAATATTGATCTAGAACTAAAGTTTCATCCGCAACATTAACAAATTGTCCCCGAATAAAATAAACACCATTAACAATAGAAAAAGAAGATCCTGTAGAAGATGCATTAGTTGCCTGTGTAATTGCAAGAGGTTCTCCCGCTGCAATTGTTTGATTGCCAAGAAGACCACTTAAAATCTGGCTATCAGATGATATCCCTTCTCCATTTCCAAATGCTTGAGTTGTATGATCAGAATTACTTGCAGCAATATAATTTACATATAATGTGGTATTGCCTCTTTCAGAATCAGATGATAATAAGACGCTATCAACATTAGCAGTTACTCCAGTTGTTTGACCAGTAATTTTTGTCCCTATTAACTGATCAACATAAGCATCTATGGGAACACCTTGATAAGTGTTGTTAAGTTCAACAGCATGATAATCACGAGTATATGCAGTATTTCCAGGTATTACTTTTGCACCTTCTTTAAAAAAATGTTGTCCAAACCTTTCAATTTGATTCTGAAGAATTGATTGAAGATTTGTTAATTCTCTTGCCTGAACAGGATATCCTGGTTTAAACAACACCCTATGGTAATTGTCCGCCGCATTAAAATCATCATAATAAGGTGAAACGTCTAGATTTGTTATTTGGGACATAATTCTTTAGAACTGCAATATAACCTTGACATCTTCTTTTTGATTGGCAGATCGTGTAACTGAAGGCCTATTATCAATATAAATCACATTTCCAGAGTCTCTTGCAACTTCGGGATTTGCAACTCCATCAACAAACGATTGACCAAGGTAGTATGTCCTATTATTTATTACAGTTGAGACACCCGTAAAGGTGCTATCAATTGTCAATCCTTCAGCTACAGATCCTCCAACAATAGTGAGACTTCCTGTACCACTAGGAGATGCCGTAAATTCTTGTTGCACAAATCCATACTGTGGATTTGTTATTGCAACACCAACCGTATTAAATCCTGCCATTGTGCGATCTTGCCAGAATTTTAAAACTCCTGTTGCCTGATCATAACTAACAACTCTTCCAACAGCAGTAGATCCTGTTGCTACTGTTTGAGTGATAAATGAATCCGATGCAAATGTTGCTGAACTATATCCAATTCCAGTTAACCTAAGAGCTTGAACTGCGCTAGCCTTATCAGAGGTTAACAGTGCAGTTGATCCATATGATCTAGGATTTTCAACAATACCAACTCTTGCCACTTGGTTGCCAGTAATAAAATCTGGATTTTGGATATCATTCTCAAATCGAGAATACATTAAAACATTTCTTGAACCCAACTCTCTGTAAATATCATATCCATGACCACCTTGAGGTGGAATAATTACATCAAAAGTTGGTCTAGTAATTCCTGTAGGAACTCCACCAGCAACTAAATCAACATTTCCAAAAGTATATCCCGAACCTTGATTGGATACAACTACAGAATCGACTTGAGAATCATTATTAATAGAAACTGTACATTCTGCTCCTGTTCCATCACCATTAATTGGAACTTTTGTATAAACTACTCCCGCTGTCCCAACACTTGTTCCTCTGTTTGTAATGACTACTGTTTTAAGAGATCCTGCAACAGCATTATTTCTAATAGCACTATATGCATCTGCAGTCTCCCAATCATTCGGTACAGGAATATAATTAGTTGAATCAAATTTTACAATATCAGAAGGGTTGATAGTATAAAGATATTTCCAAATATAACCATCTCCACTAGAACCAGCCGCTCTTGGTTCTAAATCTATAAATGTTGGTTCATCAAGAGATGGACTTCCATTTGGAGTTTCTGGAAAAGTTCCATTTTGCAAACAGATATAAACCCTGTAATCACTATTCATTACATAATATTGTGCTCCATATAAATTAGTTGCACCTGATACTGGAGCAGTATTAGAAGTACTATAATCTGAGCGATACATATCATATGTATTACCAGATCTCCAAGTAATTTTAGGTATTACTAATCTAACATCTGATGCATTGATTTTCTTGAGCGCAATAATACTTTCCCAATATTCATTTTCCTCATCAAAACTATCAACTGGTGCAGGCGGACTATTGTCCCAATCCGATTGAATATCGGAAGCATTTGGTAAACCAATAAAAGAATAATAAGAATTGACACTAGTAGTTAAACCAGAAACAAAATTCTTTGCGTTCAATATTCTAATTTGGTCGGTTATAATTGCGGCCATTTTTTATAATTTTTAGTTATTTATTAAGGTTGATTAATATATTTTATAATAACTATTCCACATCCTCCAGCACCACTATTTGATCCTGGATAATCACCTCCACCACCGCCACCACCGGTAAAATCAACTCCAGGTTGTGCAGGTGCGTGTACGAATGCCCCAGCTCCACCACCACCAGTGCCACCAGGACTATCCCCACCAGTAGCAGATGGCCCAGGATTAGCTACAGCACCAGCACCACCACCGCCACCATAAAGTCCTGATGGACCTACAACAGCATGAAAGGAATCTCTGACCGGACTAGGAATAGCTGGTAAAATATATGGAGAACCCATATCCGCAAATGGTTTACCTGCACCACCGGCTTTACCCGAACCTATAGCACCTGCTCCACCTCCTCCACCCGTGCTTCCACCAGGAGCAGATGTATTACCATAATAAATGTATTGATGATCATATCCTCTACCACTAGTTTTTGCATATCTAGATGGCTGAATCGGTTCGGGGTTATAAGTAGATTGTCCTCCAGCAGATCCTCCATGATTTCCATACATGGAAGTATTACTTGAGTAAGTTCCTGAACCACCACCACCAATGGCAATTACACCAGTACTTCCTAATCCTACATTATAACGATAATCCGTTACAATTCCTATTGTTCTATCATTCAATCTACTAGGCATGTAATTAATTGTAGGATAAAACCTAGTATCACCACCATTAGTACCGCCATGATACTGTTGGCTGGGATTAGAGGGACAAAGCAATCCACCTTGACCAACTTCAACTTTCCATTCATATCCTTCTGCTAAAGGAAATTCAACATCAGCACCATAAACAACTTCACCAGCCCCAGCACCTCCAGCATAATATGAACCAGCACCAGAACCCCCACCAGCAACCAATAAAACAGTAAAAGTTTTTCCAGTTCCTACTGCTGCAGGACCTAAACGAAAATGACCTGGTTCTGTAAATACATGATAATTAGTGGATTTTCCATCATCTCCTGTAGTTTGAATTCCTGTACCACCACTTGCTAATATTGGAAGAACATTATCTGCAGTGGTTCCAATATCAGAAGTATTATTAAGACTTAAAAAACCAGTTAAATTCTTACCTAATGTGGATTTAATTCCCATTAAACAGTCCTCTCAATATCTCCAATAACCATAACATTTGCTGTTGATGCAATTCCAACAACAACACT
>MDTE01037490.1_pt1 | contig 14091 bp, 13 predicted proteins | sample 811231 | NCBI WGS metagenome assembly MDTE01 (sample SAMN05326651, study PRJNA326480) | marine metagenome | isolation source: seawater | place: Indian Ocean: Red Sea | collected 2010 | reverse complement strand
GCTTTAGCTATATCAGGAATGCCATTTATGGGTCCTGTAGGTGCTTCAAGAGTTGGTTTTGTAGATGGAAAATATGATTTAAACCCATCTAAAGCAGAATTAGAAAAATCTAAATTAGATCTTGTAGTAGCAGGTACCAAGGATGCCGTTCTAATGGTTGAGTCCGAGGCAAGTGGTCTAACAGAGGAAGAAATGCTAAATGCTGTAAAATTTGGACATGAGGGATTTGTTCCTGTAATCGAAATGATAGAGGAACTTGCAAAAGAATGTAGAAAACCTGAGTGGACTGTTGAAAAGAAAGATTTATCTGAAGTTAAGAAAAAAATTGAGGAAACATTTACAAATGATCTTAAAAAAGCTTTTGCAACAAAAGATAAACAAGATAGATCAAATCAAATTTCAGAGATTACAGAGAAAGCTAAAAAACTTTTTGAGGATGATGAAAAATATACAGATCTTGATGTGAATGCTGAGCTTAAAAATCTTGAGAAATCCATTGTAAGAACTGATATTTTAAAAAATAAAAATAGAATTGACGGTAGAGGATTATCTGATGTAAGGCCAATTTCATGTGAGGTTGGTATTTTGCCAAGAACACATGGATCTGCTTTATTTACTAGAGGAGAAACACAAGCTATTGTAACAGCTACTCTTGGTACATCAGATGATGAACAAAGAATTGAAAGTTTGGACGGATTACAAAGAGAAAGATTTATGCTACATTATAATTTTCCACCTTTTTCAGTTGGAGAAACTGGGAGAATAGGGACTGGTAGAAGAGAGATAGGACATGGTAAATTGGCTTGGAGAGCTATTCACTCTTCACTTCCTTCAAAAGAAGCATTTCCTTATACTTTTAGAGTTGTTTCCGAGATTACTGAGTCTAATGGTTCATCTTCAATGGCTACAGTTTGTGGCACTTCATTAGCATTAATGGATGCAGGAGTTCCTATTAAAAAACCTGTTGCTGGTATAGCAATGGGATTAATAAAAGAGGGTGATGATTTTAGTGTCCTTTCAGATATTTTAGGGGATGAGGACCATTTAGGTGATATGGACTTTAAAGTAGCAGGAACTAAAGATGGAATTACATCTCTACAAATGGATATTAAAATTATTGGTATTACATTTGAAATTATGGACCAAGCATTAAGTCAAGCTAAAGATGGAAGAGTACATATTTTAGGTGAAATGAATAAAGCTTTATCATCTTCTAGATCTGATGTAGGAAAACATACTCCAAAAATGGAAAAAATTAACGTAGATAAAAAAGATATTGCTGCAGTAATTGGTAAAGGCGGAGCTACTATAAGAGAGATTGTTGAAAAATCAGGTGCCAAAGTTGATGTGAATGATGAAGGGGTTGTAACGGTTGCCGCCCCAGATGAAGAGTCACGAAATCTTGCAATGCAAATGATTAAAGACATAACTGCTAAAGCTGAACTAAATAAAGTATACTTAGGCAAAGTAATGAAAATAATGGAATTTGGTGCGTTTGTTAATTTCTTAGGAAAACAAGATGGACTTGTTCATATCTCAGAATTAGCTGATAAAAGAGTAGCTAAAGTTACTGATGTCGTTAAAGAAGGTGATGAGGTGAAAGTCAAAGTAATTGGTTTCGATAGAGGTAAAGTAAAACTTTCAATGAAACAAGCTGGTGAATAAAAAAATTAAAACCCACCTCGCCAATTGTTTTTGTCATTAAATTGATCTTTTTCTTTTTTAGAAGTAGGTCTGAATAAATAATAAATCACAAAGACCAGGCAAATTAAGAATATAAATATTTCCATATCTTAGATGAATACTAACTAATATTTTTAGGATCTGGCATACCAACTTTATTATAACCCGCGTCTACGTAATGAATTTCGCCGGTAACACCATTTGCAAGGTCACTTAAAAGATATAATGCTGAGTTCCCAACATCATGGATATCAACATTTCTTTTTAAGAAAGAATGGTCTTCATTCCACTTGTATAGGAATTTTGCATCACCAATAGCGGAAGCTGCCAAAGTTTTAATAGGGCCTGCACTAATAGCATTAACTCTCATTTTTTTTGTTCCCAAATCTCTAGCCAAATATTTAACACTTGCCTCAAGAGCAGATTTACATACTCCCATTACGTTATAATTTGGTATAGCTTTCGTAGACTCATAAGTTAAAGTTAATAAACTTCCACCTTCTTTCATTACTTTAGATGCTTCTTTAGCAACTTCAGTGAAAGAAAAACATGAGATTAACATACTTCTTAAGAAGTTTTCTCTGGTGGTATTTAAATATTCTCCAGATAGTTCTGATTTGTCTGAAAATGCTACAGCGTGAACCACAAAATCAATTTCACCCCACTGAGACTTAATATTTTCAAATAATTTTACTATTTCATCTTTTTTTTCAACATCACAACTAAATGTTAACTTTGAATTTAGTTTTTCAGCTAAAGGAATAACTCTTTTCTTAAGAGCATCTCCTAAGTATGTAAATGCAAGTTCAGCTCCTGCTTCTGCAAGTTTTTGTGAAATGCCCCAAGCAATAGATCTTTCATTAGCAACTCCCATTATTAATCCTTTTTTACCATTCATTAAATTCATAAATTAGACCTTTTCAAAAATTAAAGCTGCATTAGTTCCACCAAAACCGAAGCTATTTGACATTACTGTGTTTAAAGTTATTCCTGTTTCTGTTTTAGAAACTATTGGAAATTTTTTTGCATCTTCATCCATTTCATTTATATTTGCTGAACCAGTAATAAAATTATTTTTCATCATTATTAAACAATAAATTGCTTCATGAACAGAAGCAGCACCTAAAGGATGACCAGATAAAGATTTTGTAGAACTGATCTTTGGAACATCTGCTCCGAATGTTTCTTTAATAGCATTTAACTCTGTTATATCACCAACAGGTGTTGACGTTCCATGGGTATTTATATAATCAATTTTATTTTTTGCTGTTGCCATTGCAATTTTCATACATCTCACTGCTCCTTCGCCTGATGGTGCTACCATATCATAACCATCTGAGGTAGCTCCATAACCAGTTAATTCAGCATATATTTTGGCTCCTCTAGCTTTAGCATGTTCGTATTCTTCAAGGACCAAGACTCCTCCACCTCCAGCGATTACAAAGCCATCTCTAGTCTTATCATATGCTCTAGAGGCAGTCTCAGGTGTATTATTATATTTCGATGATAAAGCAGTCATAGCATCAAACATTGCTGTCATTGCCCAGTGAATTTCCTCACTGCCACCAGCAAAGACTATATCTTGTTTGCCCATTTGTATTAATTCCATTGAATTTCCAATACAGTGTCCACTTGTTGCACAAGCAGAACTCATTGTGTAGTTAGTTCCTTTGATTTTAAATGGGACCGCAAGGGTTGCTGATGCTGTACTTGCCATTGTTCTAGGTACAATAAAGGGACCCATTAATTTTGGAGTTTTTAATCTCGTTTTATCTGCTGCTAAAATTACATTTTCTATTGAGGGTCCACCTGAGCCCATAACTATTCCTGTCATAAAATTACTTATTTCGTTGTCCTCTAATCCAGAGTCTTTAATAGCTTCTTTCATAGCGATATAGTTGTAAGCTGAACCAGAACCCATAAATCTTATTGTTTTTCTGTCTATATGATCTTCTAATTTTATATTTGGTCTTCCGTGTACATGACTTTTAAGATTATGTTCTTTATATTCCTCTGAAAAAGTAATGCCTGATTTAGAGTTAAGTAATGATTTATGAACCTCATTTTGATTATTTCCCAAGCAAGAAACTATACCCAAACCTGTTACAACAACTCTTCTCATTATTTAAACAACCCTACTTTCAAGTTATCAGCTGAATATATTTTTTTTTCATCAGCTAAAACTATTCCATTAGCAAGTCCAACAGTTGTTCCTCCTGGGGACATTATTTTTTTCATATCAATAATATATTTTACTAATTTTATATTTTGTAAAAATTCTCCAGTAAATTTTACAGTACCAACTCCTAAAGCCCTTCCTTTTCCTGGGTTACCAATCCAACCTAAATAAAAACCTACCAATTGCCACATTGCATCCAGACCAAGGCAGCCAGGCATAACTGGATCTTCTTTAAAATGACAATCAAAAAACCATAGTTTTTTTTTAATGTCTAGCTCTGCCTTCAATAAACCTTTTTTAAATGCTCCTTCATTATCATTAATTTCAGTAATTCTATCAAACATTAACATAGGAGGTAGTGGCAACTTAGCATTCCCTGGACCAAATAATTTACCCTCTCCACAATTTATAAGATCATCATAAGAGTAAGAGTTTTTTTTCATAAAATTATGTAACCTTATTTACTTGATTTTAACATTATATAATATAAATTTAACAGTAGTTTAGAATAATTTTAACTAACAATATGTTTAAATAGTGAAATATATAGAAAAATTAAGAAATTCTGGATTAAGACCTACTAAGCAAAGGCTTCAAATATGTGAAGTTTTATTCAATAAAGCCAAGACATTTCATTTCACTATTAATGAGCTTGATAAGAAAATTAAAAAACAAATAAATAATAAAATTTCACTGGCTACAATTTACAATACAGTTCACGCTTTTGAAAAAAAAGGTTATTTAAAACAAATTCCTATCAATTCAAATCAAACCTACTTTGATACAAATGTTTCAGACCATCATCATTTTTATGATTTAAAAGATGAAAAATTGATTGATTTAGAAAACTCAGATGTTGGTCCAATTAATATTTTAAAAAAAATTAATGGAAAAAAAATAAAGTCTGTAGAGGTTTTGGTAAAATTAGAGGATTAAAATCTTTCATTTATTAAGCGTCATTTTAAACCAATTGACACCTTTTTAGAATCATTATAAACTGGAGCATATTAGTTAAATCCATATAGGGGAACATGTAGTGAGCACTGAAAGATTAAAAAATAGATCATTTAAAGCTAAAGAATTAAACAAATGTCCTTACACTGGCGTAGGAACACCTGCAAAGTTTTCTGCAGGCAGAGGTCAAACAAATAGAGATTTTTGGCCGAACAGTCTTAATTTGAAAATTTTGAGTCAACATTCAAATTTATCAAATCCAATGGACAAAAAATTTAATTATTCAAAAGAGTTTAAAAAACTGAATTATAAAAGTCTAAAAAAAGACTTAAAAAAACTAATGACAAGTTCACAAGAGTGGTGGCCAGCAGATTACGGTCATTATGGTCCACTGTTTATAAGACTAGCTTGGCATGCTGCTGGAACATACAGAACTGGTGATGGACGAGGTGGCGCAGGTACAGGAAACCAACGTTTTGCCCCACTTAACTCTTGGCCAGATAATGTTAACTTGGACAAAGCCAGACTTCTTTTATGGCCGATTAAAAAAAAATATGGAAAAAAAATTTCTTGGGCAGATTTATTTATTCTAGTTGGTAACGTTGCTCTTGATTCAATGGGTTTTAAAACTTTTGGTTTTGGTGCTGGACGAGTAGATATATGGGAACCTGAAGATGATATTTATTGGGGTTCAGAAAAAGAAATGCTTGATGTAAAAAGATATAGTGGACAAAGAGAATTGGAACAACCATTAGGAGCTTCACATATGGGTTTAATTTATGTAAATCCGCAAGGACCTGATGCTAATCCAGATCCATTGCTCGCTGCACATGATATTAGAGAGACTTTTGGAAGAATGGCAATGAATGATTATGAAACTGCAGCGCTAGTAGCAGGCGGTCATACATTTGGTAAATCTCATGGAGCAGCTCCAGAATCTCACAAAGGTCCAGATCCCGAGGCGTCAAGAATACAAGATCAAGCCACAGGTTGGAATAGTAACTATAAATCAGGGAAAGGTGTAGATACAATTAGCAGCGGTATAGAAGGTGCGTGGACTCAAAATCCAATTAAATGGGACATGGGTTATTTAGATTGTCTTTACGGACATGATTGGGAACTTACAAAAAGTCCTGCAGGTGCTCATCAATGGACACCGAAGAAAAATGGTCAAGAAATAAAAATGGTACCAGATGCGCATAATAAAAATGTTTTCCACCCTCCTATGATGCAAACGACTGATATCTCTTTAAAAGTTGATCCAAGTTATGGTCCAATAACCAAACATTTTCATGAAAATCCAAAAGAGTTTCACGACGCTTTTGCAAGGGCATGGTTTAAATTAACTCATAGAGATATGGGTCCACGAGCATGTTATTTAGGTAGTGATGTACCAAAAGAAGAATTAATTTGGCAAGATCCTATAGATAAACCAAAGTATAAATTAAAAACAAAAGATATTAAAACTCTAAAGTTAAAAATATTAAAATCTAAAATTTCAATATCTGAATTAGTTTCCACAGCTTGGGCCTCAGCTTCTACATTTAGAGGTTCTGACAAAAGAGGTGGTGCTAATGGAGCAAGAATTATGTTAGAGCCCCAAAAGAATTGGGAGGTAAATAATCCTAAAAAATTAGCGAAAGTAATAACTGCTTTAACAAAAATTAAAAAACAATTTGATAATAAAAGTAAGATTATTTCAATGGCCGACTTAATTGTTTTAGCTGGAGGTGTTGGAGTAGAAATGGCAGCAAAAAAAGCTGGTCACAAAATAGAGGTTCCTTTTTCTTCAGGAAGAGGTGATGCGAGACAAGATCAGACAGACATTAATTCATTTGGTTTGTTAGAACCCCAAGCTGATGGTTTTAGAAATTATTTGAAGAGTGGTGAGTCAATCGTTTCAGCTGAGGAGAAACTAGTTGATAAAGCACAATTGATGGGTCTTTCAGCACCAGAAATGACAGTTCTTATTGGGGGTATGCGAGTGCTAGATACAAATTTTGATGGAACAAAATTTGGAGTATTTACAAATAAGTCAGGCTCTCTTACGAATGATTATTTCAAGAACCTACTAGATATGAACATTACTTGGAAAGAAGAAGATGAGTCTGAACAATCTTTTATAGGAACCGATAGAAAAACAAAAAAAGTAAAATGGAAAGGTACTAGAGTAGATTTAATTTTTGGATCTAACTCTCAATTAAGAGCTATAGCAGAAGTATATGCGTGCGATGATTCTGAGGAAAAATTTATAAAAGATTTCACTGCTGCGTGGGTGAAAGTAATGAATGCAGATAGATTTGATTTAAAATTAAACTAACAAACAAAAAAAAAGAGTAAATATGGAAACAATAAGATTTGAAGATTTTTACCAGGTACCCGAACTCAAATTCGATATCTCAAAATTAAGAAAAGATTTAGACATGATATTATCAAAAAAGAAGTTTAAATCTCCGGGCGTGACACATTTTGGAGCAATTGCAATTAATCAAATACCAAATGATGAAAGTTCTATTAACGGTAATAATGTTAGAGGTAAATATTGGACAATAGCAGATGATTCTGGAAGAGAAGTAGCAAGAGACATAGATATTGACGAGTCTAAATATACTGAACTTGTTCCTGAATTTGAAAAAACTTATTTTAAGGAAGTTTATGAGATATTAAAAAAAAGATTTAAATTAGGTAGAGTAAGGTTATTATTGAAAGAACCGAGATCTACTTTAAGTTGGCATAAAGACCCTGAATGTAGATTGCATATTCCAATAGTAACTAACAAGGGGTGCTCTATGGTTATAGAGAATGTAGCTAAGCATTTACCCGCTGATGGTAAAGTGTGGATAACAAATAACACAAAATACCACAATTTTTTTAACGGAGGCGAACAGGCAAGAATACATCTTGTAGCATGTGTTCTAGATAGTCCTTTTAAATAAATATGGAACTAACAAACGGTATAGTTACAGCTGCTGGAAACATTTACAAAAATAATAAGGGATCGATATTAAGAACAATTGTTTACACTATCGGGCATTTTATTATTGCTATCACTGTTCTAATGCTTATTTCGAATGTTTCATTTATGATAGCTCTTACTGATGCTATTGTAGAACCGTTAGCGAACGCCATGTGGTATTTTATTTTGGATAAGTGGTGGGCAAGCAGATCAAAAAAATAGTAAAGTTTTCTAATTAAAACTGATAATAATAATTATTCGCAAAAAAAAAGTGTTAATGATTATTATTCTCAATGATTTTTCTTGAATGTTTTTTATTCACAATTATTTTTATAAATTATGCAAATAGAAAACTTTAATTGTAAAAAATGTGGACTTACAATTTCATCTACGTGCTCAAAATGTAAGAAAGTTGTTGATGTAGAAATTTTAGATGACGGATGTATAGTCCAAAAGACTAAGTGTTTAGATTGTGCAAATACTCCAGTTATTAAAGATATTTGTGCTCAACAAGCTTAAAAATTATATCTACTTGAGGATTAGTTAGTCTTTCCCCAAACTTTATCATTTTTTACCCATCCTTTTACCTCATTAGATTTTACCTTACACCAATTATCTTTACAATTAAGAATTATCAAAACTCTACCTTTTTTAATTTTTGCCAAAGGTTCTGAAAAAATCGATGGTTTTTTAAATAAGAACTTATCTTGTAATGGAATAATTGAGTTTATAGGTTTTAATTGTGATGAATGTATCCATCCACTATTATTTTTAACATCTATGACTCTCCGCCAGTTTTCTTTTTTATCTATTTGTTTAATTGGTAAATTTAATTTTTTATATATAAACTTAATTGGAGACTCTAGGCTTGGACCATACCTTACATTTACTTTGTTTTTTTTTAGAGAGAGAAAAACTTCATCGGCATAAACTAAAGAATTAAGAAATATAAAAAAAATTAATGTTGAAATTTTAATTAAATACATCGTTTTTTTTAAATTTAACTTTATTTAATTTTACCTTTCTAAAGTTAAGATTCAGTAAATCTAAAATTAGAATATAGCCACTCAAATTTTTTCCAATATTTAAAATTTTTTTTAATATTTCATTAGCCTGTATAGTTCCAACAATTCCAGCAACAGTTCCTAATATCCCCTCAAATTCGCAATTTAATATATCATCTGAAATATTTTCTTCTTGAAAAAAACTCCTTATACAAGGAACATTATTATTTTTGAAATCAAAAGTAAAAATATGTCCATCAAATTTGCTTATAGCACCAGTGACTAAAAATTTTTTAGTGTATTTACAAAAATCGTTGATTAAAAATTTTGTTTCAAAGTTGTCAGAGCCATCAACAACATAATCATATTTTTTTACGATTTGGTTATAGTTTTTTTTATTAATTCTAATTTTATGACAATTAATTTTTGTTTTTGAGTTAATTTTGTTCAATTTTTTTTTTGCAGATATTACCTTCGATTTTTTTAAATCGCTTATATCGTAAAGACTTTGACGATGGATATTTGACAGATCGACACTATCTGAGTCAACAATTCCTATACATCCAACACCTGCTCTTGTTAAATATTCAGCTACCGGACATCCTAAACCACCCATTCCAACAATTAATACCTTAGATTCAATAATTTTTTTTTGACCTAGTGTTCCTATGTTTTTAAGAATGATTTGTCTCGAAAATCTCTCAATTTGACTCTTATTAAGTTTTAAATTCATTTACCTGTTGAACCGAACCCTCCATCACCTCTTTTTGTGTCGGGCAAATCTTCAGTTTCCTCAAATTCTATTTTCATGACAGGTGTTAATATCATTTGTGCAATTCTGTCTCCACTGTTTATGTGAAAATCATTATTTCCATGATTATATATTATCACTTTTATTTCTCCTCTGAAATCACTGTCAATTGTACCAGGTGTATTTAACACACTAATATTATTTTTTGCCGCTAAACCTGATCTTGGTCTTATTTGCAATTCATATTCTTGAGAAAAAGCCACTGATAAGCCAGTTGGAATTAAACAGGAGGATTTAGGCTTAATGGTTATAGAAGAGTCTATTGCAGCCACTAAATCTACTCCAGATGCCCCAGATGTTTTATATGAAGGTAATTTAACTTTTGGAGATAATCTTTTAATTAATACTTTAACCATCAATTTAATATATTATTAATTCTCTCAACAATTTCATCTGATATTAAAGTTTTGTTTTTTTTATATAATTTTTCTTTTGTATTATCTTTATGAAAAATCGTAACTTCATTATAGTCTGAGTCAAAACCTATTTTTGAATTAGAAACATCATTGGCTATAATCATATCACAATTTTTATTTTTTAATTTTTCTAATGCATTTATTTCTAAATCATTTGTCTCCGCTGCAAAACCAATTACTAATTTAGGCCTCATGAAATTATGGTTAGAAACATAATTTAGAATATCAACATTTTTATCTAACTTAATATTTAAATTATCTTTTTTTTTTATCTTTTTATCGCTTTTTTTAATAATCTTAAAATCTGCTACTGCTGCTGAAAATATTGCAACATCAACAGGTAAATTTTTTTGGACTTCTTTAAACATTTGATCTGCGGTCTCAACATTAATGATTTTAATTTCATCATTAATTTTCAAATTTGTTGGACCTGATATTAGAATTGTTTGATAACCGCTTCTTGAAAGAGATTTTGCTATTTCATAACCTTGTTTACCACTAGAGTTATTTGAAATAAATCTTATTGGATCTATATATTCTTTTGTTGGACCTGCTGTTACTAGTGCTTTTAAATTTTTATTTTTATTAATATAGAAAAGATAGTCATTAATTTTTCGTATAATTTCAATTGGTTCAGTCATTTTTCCTTCTCCATATTCCCCACAAGCCATGTCACCTATGACTGGCCCAATAATTTTGTATGAAAAATTTTTTAAGATATTTAAATTCTCTTTTGTTGAAGGATGTTCCCACATTCTTACATTCATCGCCGGTACTAAAAAAATAGGTTTATTTGATGCCAAAATAACCGTTGATGCTAAATCTTCTGATGATCCTTTTGCAAGTTTTGAAATTGTATTTGCTGTAGTTGGCACTACGAGAATTAAGTCAGCCCATCTTGATAAAGCAATATGATCCATTTCACTTTCATTTTCAACACTAAATAGATCTTCATAAACTTTACCTTTTGACAAAGACACAATTGACAATGGTGTTACAAATTCTTTAGCGCTTTTAGTAAGAATTGTTTTTATTTCACAACCATTTTTTTTCAATATTCTTATTGTCTCTAGACTTTTATAAGCCGATACACCACCACAAACAATTAAAAGTATTTTTTTGTCTTTTAAGTTTTCCATGCGATGAATTAAAATACTAATAGAGCAATAATTACAACAACTAATAAACCAATCACTGATTGATTTCTGAATGAAACCATTTCAGATTTTTTATTATTTAATGCTGTATAAGAATTAGAATTTTGAGGTATTTGCCCACTTGCTAAAAACGTTAATGCTTGATTTGCTTTATCCATAATTTCAGGAAATTCTGGCAGACGCTTTATTACTTCCGAGGTGCTCTCTAGTGTTTGATTTAATGTATTTATAGGACCCTTCGTTTCTCTTAACCAATTTTCTAAAACTGGTTTAGAAGTTGTCCAAATATTAGTTTCTGGATTCAATTTTCTTGCTACACCTTCCACTACAACCATTGTTTTTTGTAACATTAATAATTGTGGTTGTGTTTGCATATTAAATTTTTCAGTAACATCAAATAATTGTTTCAATAGTTTTCCCCCAGAAATGTCTTTTACTGCTTGGCCAAAAATTGGTTCTCCAATAGATCTTAATGCTTGTGCTAAATCATCAATTGGAACATTGTTTGGAACTAAACCAGCGATTAAATGAACTTCAGCAACTTTTTTATAATCTCTTTGAATAAATCCAAAAAGTATTTCCGCTAAAAACCTTTTACTCATTTTATCTAATCTACCCATAATCCCAAAATCTATTGGCACGATATCTCCACTTGTATTTACAAAAATATTTCCTTGATGCATGTCAGCATGAAAAAAACCATCTCTAACTGCATGTCTTAAAAAATGTTGGATAATATCCTCAGCAATTTTATTTGTGTCAATATTTTGTTTTTTTAATTTCTCAGTTTCTCTTATTGAAACTCCATCTATCCAATCTAAAGTCATTACATTTTCACTTGTAAAATTCCAATAAATTTGTGGAACTTTAAACCCAACGTCATTTTTGGTATTTTCTGCATACTCATTTGCTGCTGCAGCTTCAAATCTTAAGTCCATTTCTAGGTTAGTTATTTCTTTAAGTAAAAAAACTACTTCTATAAGTTTTAATCTCTGAGTTTTTTTAATTATAGACTCAATTAAAAAAGCAAATAACATTATTGCATCAATTTCATCATTAAAAATTTTTTTAATATCTGGTCTTAAAATTTTTATTGCAACATCTTTAATGGTACCGTTATCATCTATTTGAGCTTTATGAACTTGAGCTATTGAGGCGGCAGCTACCGGTTCACTTAAATTTATTATGGAATTAAAAGTTTGTTCTCCAAGATCTTTTTTTATAATTTCTTTTGCTTTTAAAATTGAAAAAGGAGGTAATCTATCTTGTAAATTTTCTAATTTTTTTGATAATTGATTGCCAATTATGTCAGGTCTTGTCGCAAGAAATTGTCCCAACTTAATAAAAGTTGTTCCCATAGACTCTAAAGTTCTAGATAATCTTTCACCTTCATCTTGATTTAAGTTTTTTTCTTTTTTTCCTGAAAAAGAAAAAGCTAACATTTTAAATAAAACCTTAATTGTCAGAGGAGGTTCATTAAACTTGGAAATAATATTAATTATATCTGATTTAGCAACTTTTCTACCCAGTTTAAATAAAGTGATTATTTTTTTTATCATTAATATTTCCAGCCACTATGTATTGACACAATACCCCCAGATAAATTGCGATATGAACATTTTTTAAAATTATTTTTTTTCATTAAGGAAACCAACTCTTCTTGATTTACAAATTTTTTAATACTTTCAATTAAATATTCATAAGGCTCACTTTCCCCAACTACAACTTTTCCAATTAATGGAATTAATTTTGAGTAATTTTTATATATCAAATTAAGGTTTGTATTTTGTATCTTTGAAAATTCTAGACACAAAAATCTACCACCAGGTTTTAAAACTCTATAGGCCTCTGACAAAGCTTTATTAATATTCTTAGTGTTCCGTAAACCAAAACTTATCGTGTAATAATCAAAATAATTTTCTAGGATAGGTAACTTTTCTGCTGGAGCAATAAGCCAATTAATATTTTTATATTTTTTAAGTTTATCTTTTCCTTTGTTAATCATACCTTTATTTGGGTCAACACATGTGATTGATAACTCTTTATTAGTATTATCTAAAAATAATTTTCCTATATCCCCTGTACCACAGGCAACATCAATTAGATTACTTTGAGTTGAAGGATTCATCATACTTATCAAATTTTGTTTCCAAACTCTATGAATTCCCAAAGACATAAAGTCGTTCATAAGATCATACTTGTCATATACTCGATCAAAGACACTTTGAACCAAGCCTTTTTTATTTTGAAGATATTGTTGCATAAATTATTTTATAGGATCAATATAGTATCAAATGCCAGAATTACCAGAAGTAGAAATTGTAAGAAAATCCTTGGACAAAAAAATTTGTCAAAAAAAGGTAAAAAAGGTAATTATTAGAAATAAAAATTTAAGGATTAAAATTCCAAATAACTTTAGAAAATCTATTGAAAAAAAGATTATTAAAAAGGTTTCGAGATTTTCGAAGTATATCATCATATATTTATCAAGTGGAAAAATTTGTATAATTCATTTAGGAATGTCAGGGACTATTCACTTTATTAAAAAAAATGATAGAAAAACTCTTACAAATTTAAGCTTTTATAATTCTCCTTATCTACCCAAAAAACATAACCATGTCGAAATTCTTTTTGATAGATTTAAATTAATTTATAACGATCCAAGACGTTTTGGTTTTTTTCAAATAATTAATTCAAGTAAAAATTTAAAAAGAAGATTTGAACATTTAGGACCTGAGCCTTTTGATGATAAATTTAATCTTGTTTACTTTAAAGAATTTATTAAGAATAAAAACAAAAGAGTGAAAGATCTTTTGATTGATCAAAAATTTGTTTCGGGAATTGGAAATATATATGCTAGCGAAATATTATTTTTAGCAAAGATAAATCCTTTTAAGAAAGTTAAATTACTAAATAATAAAGATTGTATTC
>MDTE01067501.1_pt1 | contig 14093 bp, 20 predicted proteins | sample 811231 | NCBI WGS metagenome assembly MDTE01 (sample SAMN05326651, study PRJNA326480) | marine metagenome | isolation source: seawater | place: Indian Ocean: Red Sea | collected 2010 | reverse complement strand
TCTTGGATTTTTTGGATTTAAAAACAATGGCTCTTCATTACCGTATAACTTTGCCACTGTTGCCAGATCTAATTGATCTAAGACTTTGTGTAAAGGATCTTTTGGATCGTAGCCATCTGTTTCGTAATTCTTTTTACCTCTGATTTCAACGTGACCTGGCTTGTCTGTGTCTTTGACTTTTAATACCAACATATCTTCATCTTGGTTCAAGTCCATCATGTATGCTTCAACTAAAGATTCTACTGCGAATTCTGGGTTTGGTGTTGCAAAATTTGGCTTACGCATGATCGTTTTTGCGACAAGGTCTAGTTCCTTGCCATCCCATTGTAGAGCAAAAGGAACGTTTACATCTGTTCTCATGTCTTTCATTACTGCTTCTGCATCAGGACCTAATTGTGCAATTGGTTTACCATGCTTTTTGTAAATCTGTTTAAACAGTCTTGTAAGTTCTGCAATGGTAATTGGCTTTTTATTCCTTGGATCGTTTACTCTATCTTTGAAGTGTCTTGAAAACTCAACATCAATGCCCAACGAAGCAAACATTTTATCAGCATAAACTTCTAGCTGTTGCAACTCTTGATCTGTTACATCTCTGTCTTCTTTGAATAGTTCAAGCAGTCTCATTACTTTTTCTTTCCGGCACAATGAGCTTTTTGTGAGAATCCTTTTGGATTGTTGCAATTAATACTCTTTTTGTATTTTTGACTCCATTTTTCTAACAGATCAATATTGTGCATCAATATTTCCATTTTTTCTTTTACAGGTAGCATATAATGATTCTTTCTACCTTTGGTTAGGAAAGGCATAGTTCTCCAAGTCTTAAACCAGTCTTGTGTTCCTGGCTTTGAGTTCTTCTTTGCTCGTTGCCATTTCTTTGTGCCTGGCAGTGTGTTAAGGCTTAAATTACCTTTTTCGTTTTGAAACTTTAATTCATCTTCCTGTAACACTTCTGAAATCTTTTTGTTCGCATAACTTGTTTTTAAGATAGGTGGATAACCATCTTTGTCAACTTTGAAGCCCATTTTACCTGATTGCTTCTTAATGGCATCTGTTCCTACGTCAGCTGTTGTGTTGATACCTTGCACTACTCTACCATATTCGTTAACCTGCTTTGAGTCTGGATCATGATAAAGATAGCTGTGTGTTGTATCTCTTGAATTCAAGCCTGTGTGTTTTTTGATACGTTTCTGGTATTCTTTTTTCATTTCTGCACTTTGGAAAGTAACAAGTGTATCTGGTTTACCTTTTGGTCCATATTTTTTTCTGTTTGCTTGATCTAAATTAGATATATCTTTTGTAAGTTCATAGTAATCATTTTTAGTGTCTATATCAACGACTAATGTGTTATCAGGAAAAGGTATTAGATCTCCTTCATTCAATCCTTCGGCCACTTGTGAACCACTGTCAATTGCTGAATTAACTTTTCTAACTTCTTCCGGTGTCCATGGCCCTTGTTTCTTTGCCATGTAATCTTTTATGATTTGGAATGCTGTATTGACTCTTGATAAATTATCTTTGTTAGCTTGATATCTCAATGCTATACCATTTTTCATTTGCCAACGTTCTATGTTAGATGGCTTGTCATCGATTAATATGTTTGGTCTAAAACTTTGGTTATCTTTTGTAGTTGCGTGTTTTTCTTTTCTACCTGTGATAATTGTAGCCATAGGATCGAAACCATTTGTGCTTAACCAATCTAATTTATGTTTCTTAGAGTTCTCATGATCACCTCTTAAAGGTGAACTGCATATGTACCACTCACCTCCAGTAAAATTCTTAACTGTCGATATCAATTGTTTTGCAGTTGGAAAAACTGGTAGCGTGGAGAAGAAGTCTGTACCTGCTATTGCTTTGATACTATCTTCAACACTTACTTTGCCACCTTCATCTTTCCAATGTGACGTACCTCTGAATTTTGCTAACGCTGAAAAGAAATCAGCAATAACTCCATCCATGTCAACGTAAACATCTGGTTTGTTTGTTACTGCTTCATTTATTGATTCTACAGGTTGCATTTGCACGTTAAATTGTAACCCAAGATCCTTGAAAACTTTTGCTGTCTTAGAAATACTTTTCAATGCATCTTTTACGTAACTTTGATTTTCATCATTAGTCCTATCAAAGAAGTTTATAAATTTCTTTGCCACTTGTGGTGTGATAAAAAATAAACCTTTGGTAGCGGCTCCGCCTGTATCTTTATAGCTTAAAGGAAAAGGCTTGTCATCTTTCCTCATTGCTATATTATTAATGACATCAATTTTTGGTCTTGACTGCATGACAGGTGGTAATGATCTTTCATCTACTTCGTCTGCATCCATGATTCTTTTTATCATAGTTGTCTTGACTTCTGCTAGACCCATTCCAGCTCTTACTTCATCATACATTTTTTTGGCATCTGCTTTATTAATAACTCCTGTCTTGAAGTTTTCAAAATCTTTATCAACAGCAAACTTTCTCATTTTGGAAGCAGACATACCTTCTACTCCTTCTGAATCTGGATCTCTTTCACCAGCACTTATAATCTTGACACTATCAAACTTGTAATCTTTACCATTGTACTTTGGTACGAATTCTTTAAACTGATTTACTCTGTCTGAACCAACTATCATTATAACATTTGAATAACCCAATGATTCTAATTTCTGTAATGCTTGTATTACAGTCTTAACTTCATAGTCACCTATTGTTACATCAGGAAAACTAGTTTTAGCATAGGTTAGCTTTTGCCCATATGATAATGGATCAGTCTTTGGTTTTTGTGTATGGCTTAAAAAGACGTAAGGCTTACCTGGTTGACGTTTGATCATGTCAACTAATCTTGCGTGTCCTATTGTTGGTGGATTGAACCTACCAAACGTAAACACTGCTGTATTAAGTTCACTGGCTTTCATTATCTTCTACGTCCTTGACCCACGTATGCTTTATATGAACGTTTCTTGTGTTTGTTCATAGAAGATTTCTTGAATTTGCCACGACCTATGGAAGTGCCTTTTCTATTTTTTTCTCTTTCAATTAGTCTTGTTGCCATTAGAATATTCCTTTACACATCTATTTATGTGAAAATAATATTATGGCTATGCGGCTAGTGACTGCTGATATAACTGCTCAGCACTTAGATTTTTACCTTTAGTTTCGGTTTGTATGTCAAAGTTCTCAGAAAAACTCAAAGCCCAGTCATTTACTTTTGCATTTGGTAGGAAATCACTATGTGCTCTTAGCTTTTGCTTTTTGCAACCTAGTTCTAGCAATTTCTTAATATCATGCATCTCTGAGTGTATTTTATCACCCAAATTAGCAGGTGCTAGTGCTTCATCTCTGGAATAAGAATAGTGCATTGTAGGACGTTGTCCACGCCAACTATCAATCACTCTTTTAACTCTATCGTCATTTGGATCTATGTACTCTTCATTTCTAATCCAGTGATGGTGTATGTCCAACACTAATGCAAGATCTTTTTCAAGTTCAAGACTGGCATCTAGCCCATGTCCCATCTCATCATTTTCAATTGTTATCAAATTACGTGCTTCTTGGCTCAACCTCGGTAATGCTTTCTTAATACCTTCAGGTCCTTGCTTACCAGAGATGTGTACGTTCAATTTACAACCATCTTGGAAGCTCTTACCGAAGCCCATCCACCTTGCCATATCGGCATGGTATTCAAATTCTAAAATACTTCTTTCAACTATCTCTGGAGTAGCACTGGCTAACACACAGAACTGACCAGGATGAAAACTGATCTTTACATTGTGTTTCCTAGAAGCATCACCTACTGGTGCAAATATCTTTGCCAAATGATCTTGTATATCTTTCTGTTGCCACCAATCAATCCAGTTAGGTTCAGTATAACCTTGTAGCATTTCGCTACCTAGTCTTACCATTCTTCTTTCTGGAGGAAGTGAACCTACACGTTCTATCATTTTAGTGGCCGCTTTAGCATTGTGGTTCATTATATCCCACTGCCTTTGTTCAGCTTCTTCTGGGTGTTCTCTCAACCAACGCATTGTCGTACTACGACCATTTAGGTCTCTGTCTTTTGCATTGATCTTCATACCACGTGTTTCGCTGGCATCATTGAGCCACTTGCAACAAAAACCAATTCTTTTCAGTTTACTTGATTTTTCTATAAACATTTTGTACCCCGACTGTTTGTCTCCAGCAATCAAAAAGTGCATGGTGATGTTGTGCTTTAGGCATCTCAGGATCAGCAAGATCAAATAATGTTCTTGTGTCTCTTAGATTGTAAAACATCCACGGAGCACCTCTCTCCAGTCTTTTGTAAATTTGTTCACATATCACAGTATCAAAAGCAACACCTTGTGCCCATATGTATTTTCCTGTCATACAAAACTTATACAACTCTTTGAACACTTCGTCAATAGGGTGTCTGTCCTCATCTGTAAATGCTTCTGCTTTAACGTCATCATTCTGTTTTGCCCACCAAGACAATGTATCTTCATCGATCTTCAAACCAATGTTAGAACCTGTTGCAGGATCCACTCTACGATAAAACACTTGATCTTTTGGAAAATCTCCCCAAGTCCAATTACGATAATCCTCATTTGGATCAAACTTCAATGCACCAATAGTCAATATATTGGAATCTATTGTGGTGCCCAACGTTTCTAAATCTATCATGATATGCTGTTTCATACTGTTAGTATAACACATCAATAGGATTTGTCAATAGGGAAATGTAAATAAATTGGAATTAATCCAGGTTACCTTCTTGGATAGCACCATCGAATCCAGTGAACTCATACTTTTTCTGAATTTCTTTGCCATCACCTGTCATCTCAATCATGTAGTCACCTTCTATGGCGCTGTCAAAGACATTGTGTAGTGTCTTTCCTTCTTGTACTGTGAGTGGTCTTGTTACTGGCATCTCGTAGCAATGATATCCATGCGATTCATATTGTATAAGATTGTAGTCTGTTTCAACACCATCTGATGAAACAGTAGTACTCTCAGTATACAAATCTTCCGGTAAAACAGAAGCTAACGTGTCGAACAAAGACTCTAAAGAATCTTCGCTTAATGTATTTTCAAATTTTAAAGTTATAGCCGCCATTGTACAACTATTTATTGTTTAACTTATTGATAGCTTCTCTGTTTTTTGCTATCTGCTTGTCTTGTGCTTTGTCGATCAATGTTTTCATTTTTTCTGCTTTTTCTTCTTCTGTGTCGACATGAAGATCTTTCTTGATAACTTTTTCTAGTTTCAAGTAAGGTATTCTCTCATTTGGTACGTATCTCCAAGTGTATCCTCTTTCCGAGTAAACTCCGAATACAGTTTGTCTTGCACCTATCTTGACTATCATGGCCAACTCACCATCAAGTAAAACTTCATCACCTTCATTGAACGCAGGATCAAATTTAAACTTCAATCCTTTTGCTAGTCCTGTAGCGAAGTCTTTGAACCATATTGCTACTACGAGAGATATTAATACTGCTATCCAAGGCAGTAGCATATCTGTCAAGTCCATTGATAATGAATTAAGATCTGGTGTCATTAGCTAGTTTTACTGCCTCTGTTAGTTGTTTCGATTTTAACTTTTTTACCTGATCCTGAATTTACATACAAACCAAACCAGGCCGCACCAGCACCAACTATCACAGAAACAAAACCTGCCTGTGCATTGTTTGGATCTGGTAAACCCATAAACCAGTTCATTGTCTGATAGAAAACTACGGCATACAAAAAGATTAATAATCTTGGGATTAATCTCCAGTTGTCCATTGTTTCTGGTATTTCGTGTTTTATTATATTTTTTAAACTCATCTGTTTAATTCTCCTATTCGTATTTAATGTAACTCTTACCAGTAAGTGCTTCAATATCTTTGATCATTTCTTCCATATTGATTCTTACCACTTTACCGGTTTTTACATTTCTTGAATAATATTCCCACTCACCTTGTTCGTTGTGTGGTGATATCTTTGTGACGTTTCCTGCCTCGTCCTGCACAAACATCTCAGCACTTGCGGATTCGTCTTTGGCATATATTTTTGCATATCCGGCCGTTCCACCTGGATCACTAGCCAACACACCAAATTCTGCGTGACCTCCTGCTACTCTGAAACTTGTTTCGTTTAACAACTGTAAACTATCACTTCTAAATCTACCTGTGATATTATTTGAACCATTCTTTTTGTGTGCGAATTCTATGATACCATCTTCCGAACCATCTGATGCATCTAAAATTTTACCAGTGATCTTAGCATACACAACTTCCTGATCCGCATCATTCTCACCTTTGAATTTGATCTGTCCTAAATAATCTGCATCTGCTGGACTTGAACTATTTCTTTTCAGTGTAATTACAGGAGCCGCCGTATTTGAATCTTCTGTGCTTGTGATTAATATGCTGTCATCAGTTGAAGTGTTTGTCACTTCTAGTTTTCCAACGGCAGTTATATTATTTGATTGAGCATCCAGGTTTCCACCTAGTTGTGGTGTAGTGTCTGCTGATAATTCTGATATACCTTTTGCTGAACTCACATCACCAAAGTCTGGTCCTATCAAGTTTTCTCCTGAAGCAACTGCACCAAAGTCAGGTGATGTGCCAATTGGAAACGTTGTAGTTGATCCACTTATCGCTCCAAAGTCTTGTGGAAAACCTGAACTACCAAATGAAAGTGTTCCACTTCCGTTAGTTACTAATAATTGTCCTGATGATCCATCTGCTGTTGGAAATGAATAAGCATTATTAACATTAAGAGTTGCATGAACTTTGTTTGATAAAGTGTCCGACGAACTGGCTGTTATATACGAACCTAAATCACTGATGTTTGATTCAGTTATCGTTATCGTGTTGTTGTTACTGTTTATAGTCTTATTAGTAAGTGTGTCTGTTGTATCTTGTAGAACAATCGTTCCTGTTGCATTTGGAATCGTTACTGTTCTATCTGCTGTTGGATCAGTTACTGTCAGTATAGTTTCATGAGCATCATTTGTTGCTCCTTCAAATCTTAACGAATTCTGTACGTCAATTGTTGTTGAATTGACTGTTGTAGTTGTACCGCTTACAACTAAATTTCCTGTTACTGTTAAGTTTCCTGTTGCTTGAAGGTTATTTGCTTCTAAGGAACCTGCGTATAAGATACCTGTTCCTTGCTTACCCACCTTAAAAGAGGAATTTGTGGTCCCCTTAATATTATATGTTACTGCCATCTCTGCTCCAAGTCTGTGTTTCCACAGTCCGCTTTCGCGGTCTTGTTAGTATATGTTAAAACTATTTATTTCTTTTGGAGTTTTATGAGTGTTTTATACTACAACACGGTCTATGAGTGCATGGGTAACATTGAAATCAGGTCCTAGCATCACTTGTTCACCACTGTATCTGTCCCAAATATAGCCTATATACTTGGGCTTTCCATTGACGAACTTGACAGCACACTCGCCATGAAAATGCTCTATGATGCCTAAATCCTTTAATTGTGCCTTTATTTGACGCTTAATTTGACGCTGTAAAATAAGATGGCTTATGTCTATGACTATACCTGCTTTCATACAGGTATTTATTAAGACTAGCCGTTAGTGACGTTAAACGCGACTGTAACGCGAGTTCCTTCTGTGTCGTACTGCTTGTCAACCCTGTGGTCTAACCAAGGCGGAAAAACTATACAATCACCTTCTTCCATCTTGGGTGTTATCATTGTTAGCTCTTGTTTGTATTCGCAAGAATTAAAAAGACTCTTCATAGGATTGATAAATGTTGTTCCAGTAGATCCTTTGGGTAATTGGACATAAACAATCCCTGAGGCCAAACTACCAACTGTGCTATGATTGTGTTGCTCTTGATGGAAACCTTTGTTGTATATGTTGTACCACATATGACAGCCAGTCTTCACAGGCTGACCTATTGTTTCTTCAAGATATTCTTTAATGACTGGCTGTATCGCATTAAAAAGATCAACATCTTGCCAGGCATCATCAGATCCTGCCGCTATGCTAGTGATAACATCAGATTGCTTTGCCCAAGGATTTGGAACTTTAAGAGTAGGTGCGTGATCTCTTATCGAGTTCACTAACTTATTCTTATCAAATTTGATATTCTTTTTTACGAACGGTACGCCGAACATTATTTTACTATTTCTACATCTGCCTCAGTTTCAATGACAACTCTGGCACCACAAGATAGTAGAGGTTTGTCATTACCACCGTATATGATCTTGCTTGGTCCTTTAACTTCTACTTCGTGGCAGTATGTATTCTTTGATCCTTTTTTGACAGTAATGACAGGTTCATTTTCATCATGTTTCTTATTGCTACGTATCACGTGCTGGTTAACATGAATATATGTTTTTTGTGTTTTCTTACCCATTACTGTATCTTTTTATTAAAAGCCTCATCTATGAATCTATTTACTTCTTTTGTATATCTATGCTCCATGCCGTGCTGAGTATACAAAATATTTTCAAGTATCTTTAACAAAGGAACAACCGCCTTTTCTGTCCTGTCATCAAACTCAATACCTGCATTCATCATAGAACTAACTAGATCCTCAACGATATTCTGATACTTCTTCTTTACTTTTGCATCTCTCGTTTCATGGATCCGATCTTTGAACTTGTCAAAGTCTAGTACATTACTCATTTATTTCCTCCATCTTTTAGTTTTTTACAATATGTAACTTTCCTTGGTTTCACTTGTTCTTGTATATGTTGTTCATCAAAGCCTGACATTTTTCTCACTCCTTCGATTCCTTTAATTTTTACTGAATACGAATAGGGTGGACCTTTGTAAGGCTTTAGATTAACTTTCACTTACTTAAAGAATGCGATGTAGATGAGTAAACCAATAATTAATAGCTTACCATAATCTAAGTCTGCGGCTGTACCTTCACCATACTTCTTCTTAAATTTTTCAATAGTATCTTTCATGCATCTTCTCCTTTCATTTATAATTTTTCTCCTACTTCAAAGCCTCTAAATCTTAGAAACCTTGGAAACCTTAAACTCCATTCATCCGTGACACCTTGGTTTTGTGTGATAGCATCTGCTCTAACTTCAACCACTTGTCCAATCAATTTGTCTTTTGCTTTCCAAAACTCATCTCTATTGCTATCAGTTAATCCTGATCCAACATTTGTTTTTATGAATTTGTCCATATCCTTACCTTCAACTATCAAGGCACCAAGTTTTCCAACGTTCCTTCCTGTACCTTCTTCTACCGCTTTCACAGTTAAAGATACTTCGATGAAAGGTTTAACTTTTAACCACAGTGCTGATCTCTTACACTCATAGACTCCTGTGACAGGCTTTACCATTATACCTTCATAACCTTTGTCTATACAAATCTTATTGTAGTCAGCAAATTGCTTTTGTCCATCATCATCACTTAAATCCATTTTAACATACTCAACTAGGTTGATGTTAGGACCATACTTGAAGTTCTCAAGCATTTGCTTTCTGTTCAATATAGGCTGATGACACTTTCCTTCTTTGAAGTCTTCTAAAGGCATACAGTCAAAAAGATTCAGTATTGCGTCATCTGTTTTCGCACCACTCTTCCTATGTATTTCTCTCATTAAAGTTTGGAAGTCATCGCTCATTACTTCTCCATCAAAAACCATACTGCCTGCCATTTGATCTAACATATCATCAAACTGCTTGTTTATGTGCGGAAAGTTAGATAACTCTTTACCATTCCTACTAAAAAGTTTTACTTCATCTTTGTCTACATCACAAATTACTACAACTCTTACACCATCTAATTTAGGCTCAACTATGACTTCACCTACCATTTTCTTTTCATGCTTCTTGCTGTCATCTGCTAACATACACTCAAACACCGGAACTTTCATAGTAGAATGTTTATTAATTGTTTTGTGTGTAACTCCACATCTTAAATCTTTTATCAAAATACGTCTGTACCAATTGTTCCATTGATCAACTTTAGACTTGTCACATAAACCTTGTATGACATCTCTCATTTGATTACCAGTAAGAGTCCTTGCTTCTAATTCTCTTAACACGTCATCAAATTCAGATTGTGATAAACCTTCACCATCTACTTTAGCAACAGGAACTTTCTGTACTCCGAATGTTCTAAAACCATCAAGTGCGGCTCCGACACCGTTAAAAAATTCTATGTTCTCTGCATCACTTTCTCTTTTAATGATTGCTTCTTTCTTTAATCTTGAATTATCAGATTCAAGTTCTTGTATAATATCCCATGGTCTCATTTTATTTCCCCTCTAAATCTGCAATCAACTTGCATTTTGTTAACATTGTTTCTTTACCATAAAAATCAGTATCATTATGTGCTTTTACTTTTCCAGAAATCTTTAGCTTTGCACCATTTTTAAAATCAGGAAAGTCTTTGCCAGTCATCCACTTCAATATGTTCTTTCCCTCATTGACAAACGTGTAAATCCAAAACCCTCTTTCATGATACTTCTTTTGATGTAGAGTTACTGCACCAAAGTATTGTGCCCCAACTTGTCCTTGATGCGAACTGTTTTCCTTAAAATACTGATACTGTTCTTGTCTCTTTTCTCGTTTTTTCATATTATCAAGCATCAATGGAATACTTGAAAGAATTCCTATCTGTCCTGCATTTACTTCATTACTATCCAACACACCAAGAACCTGTGCTTCATAATCACTGATATTGCCTGAAAGTTTCTTAAAAAGCAAATCTCTTTTGATATCTAAGAGTTCTTGTATATCTTCCTTGGAATCAGGTAAATTTGCTTCTTTGACTAACATTTCCAACAATATTTCTTTGTTTGGCTTTCTTGTTTCTTCGCCAACCATGTTTATGCTCTTTGCATAGCCCTGATCTTTGTAGATCTTGATTGCTAATGAAAGTGCGTCTGTTGTGTTAAATGTTGTTTTTGTCTTACTCATATTATTAATATAACACAGAAACGTGATCTGTCAACCAGGAAATGTAAGATTTATTAGTTCTTTTTTGACGAAAAAGACTTGACTTTATCGTCAAGACTCATGGAATTGAAGTTTTCTATGCTTTCGAAAGTGGTTGTAGCCCATCCAGCCATCTTTTCTATCTTTCTAAGTTGGCATTGCACACAAGGTCTTTTTATTTTTCCGTAGTTTTCTTCTGCCCATTTTTTAGTCCATGATAACAGTACTGAGGAAGTTAAAGAAAATATCTTGTGTTTGTAGTTTTTATTTGCTCTCAAAGATAAATCTAAATTATTTGGACTTATAGGATTCACTTGCAAACTAACCTTTGATGAGTTACTTGATTTTAAATATTCATTGAACTGTTGAAATTGATTTACAGGTAATTGTTTTCTAACTGCTGTTTTTAAAGAAAGTTCTTTCCTAAAACTCCCTAGAAATATACTTGTGTCGATAAACAAGTTTTCTGAAAAAGATGGTATTTGTTCTTCGTTTAATGTATTCATTATATTACGAATTAAATCAAACTCAATATCTAAATGACTATCATCTTGTTTTTTACTATACTTAAATTTTCTAAGAAAGTATCTATGCGAAAATAATATTGGAACAACTTCTCCAGTGGATAGATTCTCTATTAGTATTCCACTTGCAGAATGTTTACCAGATTCGGCTTGTACCTTTCTTATAGATACGGTAGTATAAAATTGTTTTACAAGTCTCGAAGTATCAAAACTTCTGAACTCCATATAGTTTGTACCAGTATTCTCATCTCTGTGTTTTACTTGCTTACCACAAACATGACAACAGACAGATTTATCTACAAGAATCTTTTCTATTACTGAGTTTATCTTCTTCTGTAAAAAAATCATAATATACTATTTGCTATCTGTCTCCAGTTATCTACCTTCTTTATTCTTTTATCATCTAAGAAAGCATTATATTCATGCTTCATTAAATATGTATTTAACCCCATATCTGCTCCTGCCTTGGCATTTGAAATTTTATCTTCTACCCAAATTGCTCCAGAATGCTTGTAATACGACAACCATTTGTCTTTTGGCTCCATAAAAGGAATGATATCTACTTTGTCAAACACATCTGGAAAATGACTCTCTATGTTCATTTTCCTTAGAGCATTTGCATATCTATCAGTACCCATTGACGTACAGGCAATTATAACCCAACCAGCATCACGTATCTCTTTCAATACTTCTTTAGCGTCTTTGTGTGGTTGTAAGAAACCTATCCATGCTGTCTTGTTATAGCTTTCTATCAGCTCTGCTGTGTCAGGAGCCTGTGCGAAAGTAGTTGGATCCATCAACTGCTTGTCTGGGTGGTACGTTCTGAGGTAATTGTTGAAGTGACCTGACCAATCCAAAATCACTCCATCAACATCTGTTAACAGTATTTTATTCATCTTTGTACAAAAGCCTTCTCTACTACAAATTCGGCTGGCTTACTGGTGCTACCTTCTTTGGCTCCTGTAGTTTCCAACCATTTCATTAAATCTGCGTTCAGACCTTGTGATCCACAGATCATCATTCTATCTTGTTTGGCATCAAACTTATCTGTGTAAACTTCAGGCCATAACTTATCTTCAGCAATCCATTTAGTAATTCTACCTTCGTTCCTCCACTCTTCTTTTGTCAGTGTTGTAAAATAAACAAAGTTCCTGTTTGTGATGTTTTCATTTTGTACATTGAACCATTCTAGATCTTCTCTGTACACTAGTTCTTCCTGTTTCTGAACTGTATGAGTCAATATAACTTTTTCAAATCTTTTATATGTGTCCATGTCTTTAATGATACTCAAGAAAGGTGCAAGACCTGTTCCTGTGGAGATCAAATAAAGATTACGTCCAGGTTTAAGATAATCAATAACAAGTGTTCCTGTTGCTTTCTTATTCATGACAACAGTATCACCTACTTTGATGTTTTGTAGTTTAGAAGTAAGTGGACCATCAGCTATCTTTATAGATAACCATTCAATGTGATCTTCGTAATTAGGAGAGGCCATAGAATAAGCCCTCATGATCTTTTTTCCATCTTCGTTCTGTAAACCCATCATTGTGAATTCACCGTTGTTAAATCTAAAACCAGGATCTCTAGTTGTTTTAAAAGTGAATGTCTTGTCGCTCCAGTGTTTTACTTCTGTTACTGTTTCTTTTAGCAAGGCCATTTTTAAATTAACTCCTATTTGTTTAACCTACTATTGGCGTTCCGTACGGGACTCGAACCCGTGTTTACGCCGTGAAAGGGCGTTGTCCTAGGCCGCTAGACGAACGGAACATAATTACATTATAACACATTCTAGCGGTAAATCAAGTCTTAATCTATCATCTCCATTAATTTTTCTGTTAGTGCGGGATCTATCTTGCTTAACCATTCTTTATATGAATGTGTTTCCATTGTCAGCCCGCCTGGTCTGGGACGAGCCCACTTGAAATCAAAAGCAACCAGTTGTCCATCGTTGTGAGTCAAGTTGCTCAAACTGCCATTACGTTTGAACACGTTGTGAAGTTTAAAGAATCTATACATTTCTATCACTTGATCTACAATGTCAGGTACGTACTTTAAAAATTCCTTGTTTGGTTTAAAATCTAACAAACAAGGACCGTAATATTTTTGTACAATAAAATCATCACCAATTTCTACAGTTTCAGGAATCCATTCACTTTTTAATCTATTCAACCAAAAAACTTCATTGTTAAAAAATCCTTTAGCTTGATTAGAATTGTATTCGTGTACTTTGCCTCCAACTGTTATAGATCCAGCTTGAAATTTTCTTTTGATCAGCCCATTGTGGTTATCAATAGACACATCAACTATTGTTCCTACTCCATGATGCGGCGAACTGTATTTTTCAAACATTATGCAAAGAAACCAGTAAGACTTCGTCTAGTATTTTCACCAGCAGATTGATCTACTCTTTCTACTTTGTGTACTATCTCACCAGTTGTTATCATTAGTCTGTTTGGGATCGGTGCGAAATATCTTCCATGCCCAGGGTTCATGGTCATATCACTTTCTTCTTTTAGATTCCATGTTCTACTTCTAACGTTATATGCTTTTCCTAACATATCTTCCATGGAAGTTCCTTCCATTGGTTTCTGTGGTACCATCTTTGTTGAAGCATCTGCTATTAGCAAATTACCGCCCCATGTGTGTCTCCATTCATCGTGTATGTAAAAACTGTAAGCACCTCCACCTAATGCACCATC
>MDTE01188398.1_pt1 | contig 14094 bp, 15 predicted proteins | sample 811231 | NCBI WGS metagenome assembly MDTE01 (sample SAMN05326651, study PRJNA326480) | marine metagenome | isolation source: seawater | place: Indian Ocean: Red Sea | collected 2010 | reverse complement strand
TCTGAGTCCTGTGAGATCCGAGAGGCCACCAACAGGTTCACGGAACCAGCCACCCATTTGCCCGGCTGTGTTCCCCATCGGAAAGCTGATGATACCGAAATCTGCATAGATCGAATTGATCAGCTCTAGCCCACCTCCACGGGTAAGCCATGATACTTGTTGGCGCGGATCAAATCCGAAGGGAACAGTCGTGTCGAAGGCCAACGCTGGGTGTTTGCCGGTATAGTAATACCCAGGGGAGAACCCACATTGAGTTGTGCCCTGCATGACGCTGTCCATGACTTGAAGAGCCGGTACGATTTCACCTGGTGCATAAACACGAATCGTGAAGTTGCCACCCGTCGCTGCTGAAACCTGTTGGGCCAGTCGATCCGTCGCTCCGTACAGGATATCGACACTAGGGGGATAGCTCGTAGCAAGCCTCCACTCTACACGTGGGCCGCTTACTCCTCCGTCAACTACTGCCGCTGTGTCCTCACTGCCGCCACACGCACCAAGTGTCGCCAGTCCTGCACCCGCTCCAGCCTTCTTCAGAAAGTCACGTCTCTTGATTGTCATCTCGCCTCGATCTTGTGTACGGCCACCCTGGAGGGCAATGAAGTAACCGGTGACTCGGCTGCCGGCAATCTAGCGCTGAAGGCCCGTTGATTGGATCTTCAAGCATATGATGCCCATTAGGAGCCCCGCTTCGAGGTAGATATGCTAAGTATCCGTTGGCGTACCGTTCTATTCGCTTTTGTTGCCGCCCTTGCTATCACGCCGTCAAGAATCTCGACTCAGCAGGTCGAGTCGGTCCGGTCTCACGCAGGAATGGTGTCCTCTCAGCAATGGATCGCGAGTCAGGTTGGCGCGGATGTCCTGTCTTCAGGAGGTAATGCAGTTGATGCCGCAATCGCTACTGGCTTCGCTCTTGCGGTCACTCATCCGACAGCCGGAAACATTGGTGGTGGTGGTTTCATGGTTATTCGATTTCCCAACGGACAGTCCACGGCCATTGATTTTAGGGAAAAAGCGCCGCTTGCTTCACACCCTGAAATGTGGCTCGATGAAAGTGGAGAATACTCTTCTGAGGTTCATCATAGGTCATATAAAGCCGTGGGGGTTCCGGGAACAGTGGCTGGCTTTGATAAAGCCAATAGACTTTATGGTGTAGCTGCTTGGGCAGATTTGGTTCAACCTGCGATTGACTTAGCTGGGGATGGATTTGAATTGAGTGAGTCTCTAGCAGGTTCGATCGCGCGTTTCGCGAGCAGGAGCCCTTACGAAGCTACTGTTAGTGCTTTTACCAAAGGTGGCACACCCTACCAAGTAGGTGAGAGCTGGAGTCAGCCTGATCTGGCAAAATCTCTTGAGCGCATTCGGGATGATCGCCGAGACGGGTTTTATCAGGGAGAGACCGCGAGCCTCATAGCGGCTGAGATGCGTCGTGGGGGAGGGTTGATCACCCTAGAAGACTTGTCTCGGTACCAAGCAAGAGAGAGAGCTACGATCCAGGGCACATACCGCGGGTACGACATTATCTCAATGCCACCACCGAGTTCAGGTGGAGTCGCCATTGTGACCATGCTCAACATTCTGGAAGCGTATGACCTTTCGGGTATGGGCCACAATAGCGCTGAGTATGTTCACCATCTCGCAGAAGCTATGCGCAGGGCTTATCGGGATCGCGCTCAATTTCTTGCCGATGCTGATTTTAGCGATGTCCCTGTGCAGCGATTGACGAGCAAGGAGCATGCGACTTGGTTGCGTAGAAATATTGATTCTGAACGCGCATCGATTTCCCACCCGACCGATGTGGAGATGCCTCCTGAAAGCCCTGAGACTACGCACTACTCTGTAGTTGATGCGGACGGCATGGCAGTCTCGGTCACATATACCCTGGAATCTGGCTATGGATCTGGGATTGTGGTCCCAGGTGCCGGCTTTTTGCTGAATAATGAGATGGGTGACTTTAACGCCGGTCCTGGGCTGACGAATGAAAGCGGACTGATCGGCACGGCTGCAAATCTTGCCCGACCACAACAGCGCATGCTGTCTTCAATGTCACCCAGCATATTAGCCAAAGATGGAGCGCTGGTTGCAGTGATTGGAACACCAGGAGGACGTACCATCATCAACACCACACTGCAGCTTATCCTAAATATGGTGGACTTCGGAATGAGTATTTCGGATGCAGTAGCTGCTCCACGAATTCACCATCAGTGGTTGCCCGATCGAATACGGGTAGAATCCAATGGTATTTCATCGCAAGTACAATCTCAGCTTGAACAGATGGGACATATTGTTCAAGTAGGGGGTAGGCAGGGGTCTGCTAATTCAATTGGTGTTGATTTGGCTACCGGTGAACGAATTGGTGCTCCAGATCCGAGGAGCGCGGATTCAGGGGCACGAGGTAACTAGTTTCAAGGCTTGCGGGTATGCAGAAAACATGTGTCGAGATTCAAGTAGGTTTGGAGTCAGAGAGATGACGAAGAGCATGGTGTTTAAGTCGGCGATATTAATCTTTTCGGGGCTACTTCTTGTAGCCCCTGTACGAGGTCAATCAACCGGCCCTTCGCACGCGGGCTTTGACCCGAGTGCACCTCTTGGAGGTCACTACCATGAGGGCGAATTGGGGGACAAGCTTCTTGGCCTTGAGTCCGAACTCAAATGTAACTGTGGCTGTGGCCTAGACCTGCACTCATGCCAGTTCCAGATGCAGTGCGGTGTATCGCCTGTGTGGTCCAAGCGCATCCGCGATGCGCTGGAGAGTGGAGAGACAGTTGAGGCAGTTGAGGCGGGATTTGTAGCTGATTTCGGGACAACAGTTCTACTGGCGCCCCCACCCGAGGGGTTCAATTTGGTCGGCTATCTTTTACCTGCTGTCGCAATTGTGGGGGCGGGAATGCTGCTGGGACTGCTCGCCAGAGGCGGGAGTGTATCCGGGGAATATGTGCCAGTCACAGAACCTAGCGATGAGGATTTGGCACGCCTCCGTGAAGAAATGCGGAAGCTAGATGAGGCAGAAAGCCCAGACTGGTAGAAGCATGTACTGGGCCAACCTAGAGCATGTTATGCCGAGAAGAGCAGGGTAGTAGTGTGAGCGAGCTAGCGCTTCAGTCGTTCACGTAAGTAAGCCAGCCATGCGGGTCATCGTTGGCCCCCTTCACAGTTTCCCAGAAGTGAGCCTGTAATTCTAGGGAAACCGGGCCAGCCTTTCCTTCCCCAATGAAGATCCCATCCACACTCCTAATAGGGGTCACTTCCGTAGCGGTACCTGTGAAGAACAACTCGTCAGCAGTATAGAGGCTTTCACGGGGGATGTGCTGTTCTCTAACGTCATACCCGAGGTCTCGCGCCATTGTGATTACTGCGTCACGAGTAATTCCTGCGAGAGATGTTCCATCCAAGAACGGACTAATGATGACACCATCGCGAACCAAAAAGATGTTCATCCCACTTCCTTCACTTACCAGTCCATCAGGCCCAAGAGCGATCGCGTCTCCGTACCCGTTCTCGATAGCTTCCATCTTCATGAGTTGGGCACTGAGGTAATGGCCGCCAGCTTTTGCTCGTGATGGATACGTGTTAGGAAGCGCTCGCTGCCACGAAGAAACGCACACGTCTACACCATTCTTTAGTGCTTCTTCTCCGAGGTAGGTACCCCATGGCCAGGCAGCGACAAATGTTTCTATAGGACTGCCAAATGGGTTGATTCCCGGGGACCCATAACCACGCAGTACCATAGGCCTGATGTACCCGTTCGTGAGTTCATTCTTTCTAACTGTGTCTAGGCATGCCGCTTTGATGAGCTCTACTGGATGCTCTGGTACCATCCGGTAAATTTTTGCCGAGTCCATCAAGCGCCTTATATGGGCATTGAGCCTGAAAAGTGCCGGTCCCCTATCAGTTTCGTAAGCTCGGATCCCTTCAAACACTGAAGTGCCAAACTGAACAGCTGTTGAAAGGAGGTGTAGGTTTGCTTCTTCCCAACGGACAAATTCACCATCTCTCCAGATCCATTCGGCTTCTTGGAATCCAACGGCACCCATTAGACGAGCCCCTTTATCCAGCCGCCATCGACGGCAATTGATTGTCCAGTAACGTAAGAAGCTTGCTCGGAACACAAGAAAGCCACAACCGCAGCCAGTTCATCTGGATCTGCGAGGCGACCCATGGGAATCTCACGTTCCCAGCCTTGGTAAGCGCCTTCCAAGCTAACCCCATCACGCTCTGCCACGACTTCTGCTAGATGAATCAGTCTCTCTGTTCGCGTATATCCTGGGAGGACATTGTTTACTGTCACATTAAATGGAGCGACTTCGTTTGAGATGGTTTTCGCAAAGCCTGTAACTCCTGCCCGAATCGCATTTGATAGGATTAGGCCATCGACTGGTTGTTTAACAGAGATCGATGTCACGTTCACGATTCTCCCCCACTTGCTCTCCTTCATACCCGGCAAAACAGAACGCACCAGATTCACGACACTCTCGAAGTTCTGAGCAATCGAGTGTCTCCATACTTCGGGTGAGTGCGATTCGAATGGACCGGCCGGTGGTCCCCCAGTATTGGTGACTAATACATCGATCTTTCCAAAAGCCTCTTCAGTTTCAGCTACGAGTGAGTTGATTCCTTCGGGATCCGTGAGATCGGCTGCGATACTAGCAACGTTTGCTCCCGTAGTCTCTGCGATATCAGCCTGGACATTAGCAAGCTTGTCGGCTGAGCGGGAATTGATAACTAGGCGCACCCCTTCCATTGCGAGTGCCTGGGCAATCGCTCTTCCTAGGCCCTGACTGGAGCCACATACAAGAGCTGTTTTGTCTTGGATTCCTAGGTCCATATCACTTTCGATCGAAATAAGTATCGGTGCCGTCTAGCCAATCCTGGCGGGGCGGAGAGAAGACGTCTACATCAAATGTGTCTTCGAGTGCCTCAGCTTTATGAGGAACGTTTGATGGTATATAGAGAGTTTCACCTGCTGAGACGACCATTTCTTGGAAATCATCAGAGCCTTCTTCCCCAATCCAGAAACGCAGGGCTCCTTCGATGATCCACGTGAGTTGCTCATTCTCATGAGAGTGCATTGGTACGATTGCACCCTTATCTAGATGCACATGAGCGAGCATCATCCGCTCTCCCGAGAATAGTCGGCGCTTGATGGTGTCTGTAACAGTTTCGAGAGGGATATCGTCCCACGCTGTGGGACGCAGTGGAGTGTCGCTCATGGTGTACTCCCAGTTTGCTTGGAGAACCGGCCAATCGGAGCCCGAAGGTGCCCAATGTCAATGGTCAGCATAAGCTTTCTGTTGTTCGTGATGGACCTGCGAATCTCTGAAAGGGTAAACGAGCCCACTTTTATGGAGTGGATAAACATGGATGATGGAAGCCCTAGAACTGATGCGGATTGGAGAGAATTCCTTAGCATTGAGGAATACAGAGTTCTCCGCGAGCAGGGCACCGAAGCGGCTTTTTCAGGAAAATACTGGGATGAAAAGCGGCCTGGAATCTATCGATGCAAAGGCTGTGGGTCTCCTTTGTTCACAGCTTCTGCAAAGTATAATTCGGGTACAGGTTGGCCCTCTTTTTATGAGCCAATCGACACCGACGCGGTCGAAACTGAGACGGATAATTCACTCTTTATGGCCAGAACCGAAATACATTGTTCACGGTGTAGCGGACACCTTGGCCATCTCTTTCCTGATGGTCCACAACCGACTGGTCTGCGCTATTGTGTGAACTCGTGTTCGCTTGAACTAGACCAGGCAGAGGCCTCGCAGGACTCGTTATCGGGGGATGAACCCGATACTTCTTCTGGCGCAGTAAGTGATGGCTAAGGCAATACAGCCACGCCAAGAGTGAAGCTCCCTACTTCAGTTCGCCAAAGTCTCTCTCCATTGCCCACATCGATTGCTACTACTCCACCGAGCGTCCGCGTGTCTCCCTCGTACGTCACATACACTACGGTTGGGTCCTGACCAAATGCGACACCATGTGGGTGCGGCCCAGGTAGCTCGATTTCAGTAGATCTGGTGCCATCTAGAGTTGTAATCGTTATGGAGTCAGAGCCTCTGTTTGCGACAACTACAAGTGATCCGTCAGGAGCAACTGCTAACTGAGCTGGTTGAGTACCGGTGATTACTTGAGAGCTTTCACGAATGTCCTCGCTGATCTCTAGCTTCAGGAGTTTATTCCCATTGGCCAAAGCCACTAGAAGGTTTTTCTCTTCGGCCAGCCAGGCGGCATTTAAGGGCCTGTCTCCGGTATCTCCGATCTTAGAGCGGTTAATTTCAACAAATCCGTCAGTTCTTATGATCACCAACTCATCACTGAGCGGACAAATCACTGCTACACGATCTCCGCTTGGTGAGAAGACCGCATCATGAGGTGCTGGACATAGCTTGGGATTTGCCACGACGGTCAGGTCATCAGTCCGTACAAAGGCCACGCGACTCTTGACTCCCCCTCCGCTTAGCCAATAGTCAGGAATAGCTGCAAGTGACCCGTCAGGACTCAATCGGACACGGGAGGCTCCATTGGCCGGTAGGGTTAACCTGCCGACCAAACGCAGTCCGTCTGATTCGTATTTCCAAAAGGACGGTTCTCCGTGTGACAGGGTCGCATAGAAATAGGAGCCATCTGGCGATACAGTGACAGAGTGAGGCTCATCACGCTCACCAGGACGACGGTCTAGTGACAAAGAATCAGTCACCCGGCCGGTGCGAGCATCAAGTACGAAGATTTGGTCAGTGAAGCCTGAAGTGACAAGAAGACGTTCAGCAGGAACAGGTGAGCATGCGGTGGTCAGAATCACCGCTCCCACAAGTACTTGGGACGTCACCCTAATAAGGTACTGGATCACCTCGGTGGCTCGAGTCCTACAAGTCCTTGGTTCATATCCGAAACCCAGACAAGACCTCCGTGAACCTGTGGTGCCCAGGTGCAGGTGTCTCCGCTTCCTCGGTTACAAGTAGTACCAGATCCGCCATTATAGATGAACCCGGCTATCTCACGACCCTGATGATCTAGTTCCCCCAGCAGATCACCAGTGACATCAAGTGCTCGAATTCCGTTTCCATACCAAGCCAGATAGAGTGTCCCGCTGCCCTCATCAAGCCAGAAGTTATGTGGTGTCTGACCTGGCACTCTGAATGTTGCCACTTCTCGGGGTTCCAGAAGATTCCGCAGATCGACAACGTGCATAATTCCCGGCGAGTCAAAATCTTCCTCACCAACAAAGACATAGCCTGATTCTGGCCAGTACCACGCGTTGTGTGTCTGCCCACCGAGCTCTGAGAGCCTAGATACTTCAACTGGGTTTTCGGGTGATCCGTCCGCAATGCCGTTCCCAACATCTAGGATTACCAGTCCAGCATTCCAATGTGAGAGAAACGCCAAGCCATCCCTTACGTAGACGTCGTGAAGGAAGCTCTCTCCAGCCCAGAACCGAGCCACAACACTCGGATTTTCAGGGTCAGAAATGTCGAGTATCCGGAGTCCGTTTCCTACGCCGTCCACGACGAGATACGCATAGTCTCCTTCTATCCAGACGTTATGTACGCCTGACTCCAATTCACTTGTGAATCGACTTACAACCGTGGGCTCGAGTGGGTTATCGAGATCTAGTATCGTGATTCCGTTCAGGGCATCATCCGATCCTTCATGGGTGATGATTGCCAATTCCCCGTCAGCCCTGACTTTGACGTCGTTCACCACCCTTGCATCAATCTCAATCGAGAAACTTTTCTCTATAGTGTGAAGAGTTGTTCCAGAGGTTGAGATATCCCAAATGTTGAGGGTGTTACCGAAACTCGACTGTGTTCCCGTTTGTCGTGTGCCCCACGTACCACTGTACAGGGCGTCCCCATGAAGCCAAAGGTCCGAGGTATAGCGCTCGACCTCGCGGCCAGTACGGGCCACAATGAATGAACCGTCAATGTTTCGATGCAGGATATCGAGTGCCAATGTGTCCGAGATGGTGCCAGCCTGCGCAATTACAGACATTGGTCCAGTCTTATAGCCCACAAATCGTCCATTTTTTGTAATGTATCCGGCTTGCGATGGTTGGACTGACCAGTATACGGGGACTCCCTGTAGTAAGGTGCCCACCGTATCGCGAGCTTCTAGGGGCAGGTTGATTACGTCCCCGGCCCTGGGGTCGAAGGAAGGGGCTATGATTGTTACACTCGTGACAGCCGCTTCCAATTCGCTAAGAACCGTGAATTGCACGGCCAGCAAAGCACTTACTTCTGGACTGCGAGCACGCACCCAAGTCTTGTACTCACCAGAGTTCATCGATCCATCTAGAGAAAGTTCCACGGTGAGAAGACGCTCGTCTCCTGGGTTGAGAGTAGGTACCTCGCCAGGATCGAGTGACAATCGTGATCCTGGTACCATTGATCCACCTGGGTCACGAATTTCACCCGGTATGAGTTCGACCGGACCAATCGACCGCCCTCCTGTATTACGGATCTCTACCTGGCCTGTTCGCTCGAGTCCAAGCTCGAGCACTGGCTGAGAGAACTCGAGATGTGGCGGAAGCTCAGGCTCAGAAACCCCACAAGAAGAAGCCAAGATCCCTAATGTTGCCGTAGCGATCAGGCTTGATTGGGCCCGTACGATCAACTCAGGTCTCCTATTAAATGAGACGATGATTACCTTACCAAACTACACCTATCAAGGATGTCTCCAACATCTTAAGACGGTGTCTGATGCGAGCTGTGCAGAATTGTTGGCCCGAAGATTGCTATAATATATCCTGAGTAGGATAACGTTCGCATAACGGACCTATGAGATGATGTTTCGGCTTAAATCAATGATTTTACTGGCCCTCACCCTCGTAGGGTGTGGAGAACCGGTCGATTTAGTCTTGCCCTCCAGCGCTGAAATTGAGGCTCACTACCTTTATGAAGGTCCCCTCAGCGCTGAGGTTGCGGGCAACGTCGCAGTGATAACTGTTGGCCAATCTGCGCGGCAACTCCGGCGTGGAGGTACACTGTGGGCAAAAGTCGGTCCTTACATTTTCCTATTTAGTGAAGAAACCCAACATCTGTTAAATGATTATCCAAGCCTGGCTGCTATCCGAGTTATAACTGTGGTGGGAGAGAGTGAGGTTGCGAACGTACTCCTGGGTAGAGACGCTTTGAGTGATATTCAGTGGCGTAGGGCACTCAATATTGCGGGGCGAGCACGTGTGAACGGTACACAACGTGTCACGCTTCTCCAGGATCTTGTCCGTTGGGGTGAAGACCACGCGGAGGAATACAACTACAATCCAAGGTATGCTCGCAGCAAATGAGCCGGGTCCTCTATGGACTTGGTTAGGGCACTTAGAATAGCTGAGACCTGATGTCGCAAACTATTACCGTGATCCCGGGAGACGGGATTGGTCCAGAGGTTACCCAGTCCGTGATTGCGGTTCTGAAGGCAGCTGATGCCGACCTTGAGTACGATGAGCAAATCGCTGGTCTTGTCGCGCTGAAAGAGGTTAGAGATCCACTACCGAAAGCCACTCTGGATTCTGCTGAACAGAATGGCGTCATCCTCAAAGGGCCACTAGCTACTCCTGTCGGCTCGGGCTTTCGGTCTATCAACGTGGCATTCAGGAAGGCCTTCGATCTGTACGCCAACGTTCGCCCAGTTAAGACACTTGTACCTGGTGGTCGCTACGAAGACATAGATCTCGTTCTGATTCGTGAGAATACCGAAGGCCTCTACGTTGGCGTAGAGCACCATATCGGGATGCATGGAGATCCACGTGCTGCTGCGGAGTCAGTAATGATCATCACAAGATTCGGTGCGGAGAGAGTGTGTAGGTACGCATTTGAGTATGCCCGAGCCAATGGAAGGAAAAAAGTCACGTTGGCGCACAAGGCGAATATCTTGAAGTACACCCAAGGCTTATTCTTGGAAGCAGGACGCAAGGTTGCTGAGGATTTCCCCGACATCGAGTGGGAAGACCGTATCATTGATGCGACTGCGATGCATCTTGTGCTGGATCCTTACCGATTTGATGTGCTTGTTATGGAGAACATGTTCGGAGACATCTTGTCTGATCTCATGGCTGGATTGGTTGGTGGGCTTGGCTTTGCTCCAGCCGGCAACATCGGCACGGATACCGCAATGTTCGAAGCCGTGCATGGTTCGGCACCGGATATCGCAGGTCAGGGGATCGCGAATCCTACAGGTTTGCTCTTGTCAGCTTGTCTAATGCTAGATCACATCAACCAGCATGAGGTTAGCGCTCGCATTAGGTCGGCCATAGATGATATGATCCAGGTTGGTCAGGCTCTTACTGTTGATATGGGTGGCGGTGCGTCGACCACTGAGTACACTGATGCTCTGGTGCAAGCTTTAGCCTAGAAAGCGAAGAGGGAGCAGATGGGAAGTGACCGTCCAACCTGGCGTGACCGATACCCCGGGGAAGTCACATGTGTTCGTTGTCTAGAGGTGCATGATCAGATGTACCTAGATCGGTTGCTATGGTGCGACCGATGCAGGATTCGGGCTCGGAATCGAGCCTCCTGGTGGGGCTGGGGCGGAGGACTCGTATTTGGGATTGGGGTTGCGATCTACGTTTGGACGGTGATTCGGCCGACCGATCTAGTGATTGGAGGTTGGTTTGGTACGATCGCTGCCGCGATTTGGATTGGATCAAAAGTCGCCAGAGAGGTCATCTATGGTGGTATGCGATTCCGGAACGCACGAGCAGTTGAAGCCACGCCACCTGCTCTCGACTCCCCCTAGAGCGCTACCCCTTCGCAGAGGACGAGCTAGATTTCCACGCACCCCGAAACTTATCGGGCACCTAACACTCTCAGAACGGACTTCAGACGATGGCCCGCTTCCAAGGCATCGACTTTTATGACCTAGACGCCCTCTTCTCAGAAGAGGAGCGGATGATCAGAGACACTGTACGCGATTGGGTAGAGGATCGGCTGATGCCGGTCATCGGAGAAGCGTACCATAAACGTCGGTTCCCGACCGACCTCATCCCCGAACTTGGGGAATTAGGAGTGCTCGGTGCCAACCTACCAGAACAGTACGGATGCGCCGAACTGAATAATGTGGCTTATGGAATCATCATGCAGGAGCTCGAACGTGGGGATTCCGGTGTCCGATCCTTTGCTTCGGTTCAGGGTGCACTAGTTATGTACCCCATCCACGCTTTTGGTAGCGAAGAACACCGCACAGAGTGGCTTCCGAGGCTGGCTTCAGGTGAAGCGATTGGTTGTTTTGGGCTGACTGAGCCAGATTATGGTTCGAACCCAGCGGGGATGATTACCACCGCAAAACAGACATCAGATGGCTGGTTGTTGAACGGAGCCAAGATGTGGATCACGAATGGATCAATGGCTGACGTCTCAATCATCTGGGCTCAGACCGGTGAGATTGGTGATGTGAATGGTATCAGGGGCTTCGTTGTGCCAACGGACACACAAGGCTTTAGCGCGAAGGACCAGGAGGGAAAGCTTTCACTTCTAGCATCCGATACTAGTGAACTGGTTCTGCAGGATGTTGAAGTACCCGATACTGCGATGATGCCCGGTGGAAGCGCGGGTCTCAAGAATGCTCTTATGTGTCTGACGCAGGCACGGTATGGAATCACGTGGGGAGCTGTCGGAGCGGCTATGGCTTGTTTGGATGAAGCGCTCTCGTACTCCAAGGAACGCTTGATGTTCGAAACACCAATCGGTGGCAAGCAGATTCAGCAGGTGCGCCTCGCTGACATGCTCACCGGAATCACCCAGGGTCAGCTTCTTTGCTACCGCTTGGGCCGCATGAAGGATGAAGGCACGATGACACCACAGCAGGTATCACTCGCGAAGCGCGCCAACTGTGATATGGCAACAAATGTAGCGCGTGAAGCTCGGCGACTCCTTGGTGCAAACGGAATTCTGGTCGAATACCATTCCATGCGGCATATGGCCAACCTTGAATCGGTGTATACGTATGAAGGTACCCACGACGTACACTCGCTTATCCTAGGTCAGGCCCTAACAGGCATCAACGCGTTCTGAGGAACTCGCCTCCCCCGTGAGAATCTTGGTCGATGCAGATTCTTGTCCGGTCAAGGAGGAGGTCTATCGGGTTGCTAAACGCTGCGAATTAGATGTCGTATTGGTCTCTGAGCGATGGCAGCGGGTGCCCAGTGAGCCTTGGATCGAGTTGATTGTGGTGGAGAATGAAGGGAGACTCGATGCTGCAGACGATCGGATCGTCCAAGAGGCTGGTCCAGCTGAGATCGTTGTCACCGAGGACATTCTCTTGGCGGCTCGTTGTCTAGAGGCAGGTTCTAGTGTACTAAGCCCAAGAGGTCGAGTGTTCACAGAAGAGACAATTGGAGAGGCAATCGCCACTCGGACACTCATGGCAGAACTAAGGGAATCTGGTGAGATCACTGGTGGGCCTGCCCAGTTCAAAAAGAGAGACCGTTCGACATTCCTGCAAAGGCTGGATGAAATCATCCAAAAGATACGTTTGAGAAGAGATTGACCGAATTCTGCTCACGGATACCTTTCCGCTGCGGTCGCATCTGGCTGATACGCCCTGCTAGCTCAACTGGTAGAGCAACTGACTCTTAATCAGTAGGTTCGGGGTTCGAGTCCCTGGCGGGGCACTCGGATAAATCAAAGCCTCACAAGTATTTACACGCTTGTGGGGTTTTGCTTATGGGGCACTACTTTGCTCTCAAGTCTCCCATAAGTCTCCCGCTATCGGTGCCTTTGGGAGGTATCCAGGGGCTAATCGGAGGCAGAGAGATTTCTGCCGATACCCCCCCGTCTGGCAGTAGTAGGGGTGGCACTAGTCCCAGATGGCACACAGTGGAGGAGGGATCTTGGAACGCTCCGTGCGGGCGTGGGAACAAGGGTATAGAAAAAGTGCAAGTGCTCACATTCTCATCCTCCCTAATTCATCGAGGTGGTCCAGGCTAAACGAAAGGCCCAGCCTAACCCAAGCTGGGGGCCAACGAGAGAGTGCCAAAGTGGTACTTCAATGCCTAAGGAGAGGGCATGTGACCCCAATGGTGATATTCCCCCCGAGATCTTTAACTCTGGTGCGATCAGCAACTCACGACCCTGCCTCAAGCTCGGGTCGGCCGTAGGCACGATACCGAGCTGACCGTGAATGCGAGAGTCAAACCCACTGATATTTCCCCAGCGGTTATAGGCAAGCCTGACTGAAGCGTCAGTGAAGGAATTCAATCCGAAAGCGATCCAGGCTGAGGATGCAGTCTTGTGTCCTAGTCTATACCCCGCAGTGTTTTCTCCTGTAATGAATACTCCTGCAACCTGCCCACCAATGCTCAGGCCAGGCCACTGCATCGAAACCGTAGCCTCTGGCCTCACCTCTACGGACCCTGATCCGAGTTGCATAGGATATGGCAAGTACGTGCTTTGAGGGTGGCTAGCCGGTGTCACACCTGTAACATTGATGTTCCCAGTCGGGACTGATAAAGACAAACCGAGACCCGCAGTGACTTTATTGCCTAACTGGCGATTACCAACCAAGCCGAAGGCCAAGTCGCCAACGCCTCTTGACTGTGTGGAGAATTCATTGCCCATACTGGTCTTGTGATCCATTGAACGGCGCATCACAGGGAGCATTAGGGTGCCTGTTATACGACCCGGGAGACCAACCATAGCACTGACCATGTGGCTTAAGGTTGTCATTCGTAATGGCACCACAGAATAATCGTTAAGGATCGATTGGGGGGTGACGTGTGTTCTGCCTATGTGTTGGTGGTCGTCCCCCATTTTCATCGACCCAAGCCGATAAGTCATCATTACTTGCCCAGGAGAAAGGGAATGAAGTCCCATCACGGTAGAAGGTGCCCTTATATGGTGAGATGACCCTTCCCTAGGATGTTCCTGATGTTGCGCCTGAGTTGACTCAAACGATCCGATTGACATTGTCACAATCACGACCGCTGGCAGAATACCATTCCGTACTGCAGACATTATTTACCCCTTGTTTTGTATGAGCTCTAAGAGTGCTTCTAGATGCTCAGACAACCCGAGGGGGAGGAGGGTCTAGGGCGTAGCCAGGTAGTTGATTGGCTTGGCCATCCTGCGAAGTCGTTTTGTCTAACAAGTCAGCATGGTCGACAGTAGA
>MDTE01004400.1_pt1 | contig 14094 bp, 15 predicted proteins | sample 811231 | NCBI WGS metagenome assembly MDTE01 (sample SAMN05326651, study PRJNA326480) | marine metagenome | isolation source: seawater | place: Indian Ocean: Red Sea | collected 2010 | reverse complement strand
GGATCCCATATGAGCTTTGAAAAAGAACCAATGAACTTAGTGGCAGGAACAGTGGGTTCAACAAGGGTTATAAAACAACAAAGAAAGTTTTATGAGCTAGTGATCAAAGAAGTCGGGAAAGCAATAAATCAGGGGGTGTCCCCTGATTTAATTCCTGAGCATCTAATCAAAAAAGGGGTGCTTAGGGATAAAATTATTGGTTTTGACGAGGATAAAATGAAGGTACTGTATAGAAGAATGACTAATTATCTTATTACCGGAGAATAGAAAGGCTGAATTTATTATGAATAGAGAATTCAATAAGGAGTGGGTAGATTGGATTAATCTAAATATTGATAGAGGCTGTGATAAGGATGGAATATTTAAGATATTAATTGATGAAGGATTTGATCCCATTCAAATTGAGCAGCAAATGGGTTATAAGCCAAATGTTAGTTTTGACTCGATCGATAACCCATTAAAAAATAATTTAAAAATAAGCACAAATTTCATTAAAGTCTTAAGCCAATGGCTTAAAGGTCTCTTTTCAATCAAAAAAACAAATATTGCCTTTAAGGGGACCCTGCCCTCCACAGAAGTTTTCATTCCAAATGCAGAGCGAATAAATAATGGGTTAATAGAGATGTATTTATTGCCTCATTTTCTTACAAAGCATGAGTGTGAGAAAATCACCAAAATTATAAAAAGTAAACTACGTCCTTCTACTATAGCGTCAAATACAAATGAGCCTGATGAAAAGTTTCGTACTAGCAGAACTTGTGATTTGGGCATTATAGGTGATGGGTTTATTGAAGAAATTGATCAACGAATATGTAAAATTCTTGGCATTAATGCCTCATATTCAGAAATAATCCAAGGTCAATATTATGAGCAAAATCAAGAGTTTAAATCACATACTGACTATTTTGAAGGAGACTCTTACGAAGAATTTGCTAAGAAAGAAGGGCAACGAACATTCACCTTTATGGTTTACCTAAATGATGTAGAAGAAGGAGGAGAAACTGAATTTGTCAAGATTGGTAAAAAAATTAGGCCAGAACAGGGTATGGCAGTTATTTGGAATAACCTTAATGCTGATGGATCTGTAAACCCAAATACTATACATCACGCCCATCCAGTCATTTCAGGGTATAAATCAATTATAACTAAATGGTTTAGGTCTAATGGTGAGGGGCCTATGTATACAAAAAGTGAAGGGGAGTTAATCCGAAACTATACTGATGCAGGATTTAAAAAAGATATTTTAGATAAGAAGTTATTTAATAAAATCCAACAGTTTTATAAAAATAATGAGCATAAAGCTCAAATAGAAATAGTAAAAGATTTTATCCATAAAAAAGACAATGATGAGCCTGCAAGTACTTTAGTTGAATTAGACGCAAATTTAAAAAAAGAAATACATTTGTATTTAAAGCCTATTTTAGAAGATTGGTCTAAAACAAAACTAGAGCCCACGTTTGTTTATGGCATCCGAGTTTATGGAAAAGATGCTGTCCTAAAAGAACATAGAGATAGAGAAAAAACACACATAGTAAGCGCAATTATTAATGTTAATCAAAATGTAGATGCTGACTGGCCATTAGTCATTGAAGATCACTGTTATAGAAAGCATGAGATTATTCTTTCTCCTGGCGAAATAATAATCTATGAAGGAGCTAAACTTCAACATGGAAGACCGCAACCACTTCAAGGTAAAGAATATGCAAATATTTTTTGCCATTTTAAAATTTCTGGCGCCTAATAAAAAATTATGTCGTTAGCTTCTAGCAAGCGTTGGTTGTTTTTTATCCTTCTTGTTTCCTTTGGTATAAGGTTTACAGGGCTTAATCAAATAGATGGCCCCGTCTTTGATGAGGTGTTTTACCCAAACTATGGGCTGATGTATCTTCAAGGCGAAGATTTTTATTACGCGCACCCACCATTAGCAAATTATCTATATGCTTTTGCTATTTGGTTATACTCACTTCTGCCTTTTGTTGGTATTGAATCAATTCAAGATATTGAACTATCTAGCTTACAACCCATAAGTTACCGGTGGATTAATGCTTTAGTAGGTTCGTTACTTTGTTTGGTCATTTATGGTATAAGCTGTCAGCTTACAAAAAATAGATTCTTTGCCTTAATTGCGTCTAGTCTAGTTGTATTGGATGGATCTCTGATTGTAGACTCAAGAATCGCCTTGGCGAATACATTTCTACTTTTCTTTGGTTTTTCTGGTTTATATTTTTTCCTTCGCTTCTGTCTCTTCAATCATAGTCTTCGTAGCTTAGTATTCTCAGGCTTATTAATTGCTATGGCTGTCTCTATTAAATGGAGTGGACTAGGTTTTGCTTTGTTAGCTCTTTTGATTGTTCTATTCATTAACAAAAATGCACAAACATCAACTAAGCACATTAATTTAAATAATGCTCTTCTATACACTTTTATAATTATTGCCACTTATGTTGTGATATTTCTTCCTGATATCTTTTTGAACTCAAATTATGGCTTTTTTGAAAAACATCAGCAGATGTTAGGTTTCCACCAAACAATGGTGACAGCGGATGAGCACCCATATTGCTCTAAATGGTACACCTGGCCTATTATGATGAGGCCTGTAGGATACTTTTTTGAGAGTACTGCTATCAATCAAGGGGGCATAGTGAATTCTTTTAAAGATATTCATTTGTTTCCTAACCCATTTATTTATTTGCTTTCAACTCTCTCAATTGCTCTTATGATCATCCAAACCTTTCTAGATCTATTTAAAAAAGATAATAAAGATCATCAAAAGCAACTATTACAGATTTTCATTAGCCTGGGATATCTAGCAAACTTTTTACCCTGGGCTTTTGTTGAGAGATGCCTTTTTCTCTATCATTATCAAGCAGCATCGATATTTAGCTTCTTGGCTTTCGCATGGTATTTATCAAAACTTATCGACTCTAAGAAACTCCATTATCAAGCTATTTTTATTATGGCTATATCAACTATGGTTGTATCCTTTTTATACTGGCTGCCTATACAAATGGGTTTTGAAATACCAGATGCAGAATTTTACCGTAGGATGTGGTTTAGAAGCTGGATATAACAGTGAGTAATGGCTTATATGATTGATACGATAAAAAATATTTGTGTGGTTCTCCCTACTTATAATGAGTCTGAGAATATTCATAATACATTGGAAGAAATCTTCCTTAATAAAAAAGCTCTTAAAGATTTTAAGCTGAGCGTCCTAGTCGTAGATGATAACTCGCCAGACAATACATCTGGTCTCGTAAAAGATTTAATAAAAGATAATTCTGAGTTGTATTTAATAAATGGTGAAAAAAAAGGACTTGGTGATGCATATAAACGGGGCATTAATTATGCGCTAAACAATTTAGAGGCAGATTTGATTATACAAATAGATGCAGATGGCCAGCATGATCCAAGTTTGATTAGTAAATTTGTAGGTCTTTGCAATAAATATGATGTAGTTATAGGTTCGAGATTTATCCAAGGAGGGGGTACGCCAGACTTTTCAACTCGCAGATTACTCCTAAGCAAAATGGGTAATTTTTTAGTACGTTACCTAGGAGGAGCGTATCTTGTTAAGGACTGTACATCAGGTTTTAGAGTAATAAAACGGAAGGTTATAGAGAAATGTGACTTTTCAAGCTTCCCTACAAGAGGCTATTCATTTCAATCTTGGTTAATTTGTGAGCTATTAAAAAAAGGGGCATTGATAAAAGAAAGTCCAATCATTTTTAATAAACGGAGGGCAGGAGATTCTAAGCTGTCCTTTGCTGATCAGTTCGAATTCATTATTAATATATTAAGAATTAGATTTAATAATTCTGAGGACTTTATTAAATATTGCTTAGTGGGTTCGAGTGGAGTGATTGTTAATTTAGGAATTTATTATTACCTAACACGTATTTTTGAGCTTCCTATTACAATTAGCTCACCAATTGCAATTGAAATATCCATCCTATCTAATTTTATGCTAAATAATTTTTGGACGTTTAAAAGCAGACAAAGTCAAAAATCAATAGGTACAAGAATATTAAATTTTCATATTGTTGCAGGTGTTGCAGGAATCATGAACTATCTATGCTTTCTGAGTTTGGTTTATCTTGTAGAAATTAATGACTTAATAGCGGTTGTTTTGGGAATTACTATTGGAATAATTTTTAACTATGCTGGCAACTCATTATGGACCTTCAGAAAAGAGCAGGAATACTAGTTATTGACAATACTTAAAGCTGATTCAAGATTTAAAAAGAAGCAATCCACAGATTCATCAACTGAGCTAAAAGCCTTGCTAACCACTTCTTTTTCAGATGGGGTTTCACAACTTTCTTTCAAATTAAAGCTATCGCTTTTCCAAGCTGAAACAATAATGGGTTGATCATTGATTACTTCACCCGAAATAGGGTTCGTTCTAACTTGAGCTCTGATAGAGATAAAGTGATCTAATACTTTAGCCAAAAATGCTTCGGGCTTATCAATAATCGGGTTTGTTTCAAAAGATATTTCTATATTTTCGTTTGATAGTATCTTACTTACTGTAATCTGTTCTTTAATCCTTAAGAATAAATCACATTTTTCTTTTGCTGCTATTTCTGCAGCATCCATAGATTTATTCATCTATATGCTCTGAAGAATTATTATGTCCCAATATAGCTGCTTTCTTTTGGTCTTCATAATAAATTGAAATAAGTGTTAAAAAAATACAAAGCAACACAATATACAAAGGTATGAGGTTGTTGTTCTTATTCATAATCATGCCTATATTTTTCCAAATATTCTGACTCCTTTATTTATTAATTCAACCTTAATCGGTGATGTTCCTTTATTTTCTCCATCTATATTCAAAGGGTCATTTAGTGTTTCGATATTAAAGCTAGTAATTTGACTATACTCCACGTGTGAATCCTCTGTATGGGTTCCTGAAAATAATTGTGTAAATATTTTTAATACCCTTAGTTTTGAAGCACTTCTCACAAGGATAATGTCAATTAAACCATCATCTAAAATAGCATTGGGTGCCATCTGCATCCCTTTACCTGTGTGGACATTATTGAGTGCTAGAAAAAAGAGGGCTTTGTCTTCTATGCTGTTCTCATCCAAATTAGCTTTTAGGTACTTTTGTTTCATTCTCATAACAGTTATCAAAGAAGCAACTGAATATCTAATGCCTCCCATCCATCTTAACTTTTCAGCAAGAATATTAACCTCTGCAGCCATTCCCCATCCAATAATATTGATTGCAAAGAAAGTTTTTTCTCTGTCATTTATTTTAAAAACATCTATAAGACTTGTTTCTCCAGTGAGAACATTCCTTAGCGTTTTTATAGGATCTAATTCGCCTAAGGTTTCTGCAAATGCATTGCCACTTCCTATGGGGATTATGCCTAAAGGAATATTTTGTGGCTGATCTAACAACATCAATCCGTTTATTGCTTCATTGATTGTCCCATCTCCACCTAAAACACAAAGACCGTCATAATCGTTCAGATCTTCTTTTTGGATAAACTCTGAGATTGAACCGCCTGCGTCGCTGACAAAAAAGTTAGATGCTATTTTCTTTTTACTAAGTTCGAGCTTAATCTGTCGAATTATAGTTTCACTCTTTTGCTTTCCTGCTGTTGGATTAACAAGAAAACAAAGTTTTTTTATTTCTTTAAGCCTCATTCATAAAAAAATATAACTTTATTCTCTTTATTACAAAGACAATTGGTTTTATACTTTTCTGGAAATTAGAAGCTTGCTTTATTTTTATTCTAAAAAATATAAGAAAAAGGAGTTAATGTGAGTGATTCAGGTCTAGGTTTTTCTCTTAATCGGTTTATTGGTTTAATGGTTCTAATTGCGGTTCTTACTCTTCTATTTGAGTGGGTGAGTGATTTTGGTGGAGGGCTTATTAAGTCTCAAGTTGAGCAAACCACTAGTAAATATGATCCCGATAAAAATATAGATAAAAGAATAGAGCCAGTAGTTGTCTTATCCAATGAGGTCGTTGTTGCATCTGCATCTTCAGATTCATCATTAGTGGATACTAACAATTTTGTAGCTGAAGATTCTTGTCAACAAACTATTGAAGGCAATGATATGTTGCAATTCAACCTTACAGAAATGATGGTTAGTTCTACTTGCGAAGAAATAACAATCACCCTTATACACACTGGTGCTATGCCGGCAAATGTAATGGGGCATAATTGGGTATTAACAACATCATCTGATTTTATGGCAGTTGCACAAGCAGGAGGTGCTGCTGGCGCAGAAAATGCCTATGTCCCCGTTAATGATAATAGGGTGCTTGCTGCATCTGCAGTGATAGGTGGTGGCGAAGAAACATCGGTATCCTTTTCTTCCTCACTCTTGAAGGTTGGTGAAGACTATACATTCTTCTGTTCATTTCCTGGACATTATGCAGTAATGAAAGGGTCATTTAAGGTTGTCTAGTTTTTTCTATGCCAACAGCAATAGTTTATTACTCAGGTGATCTAAGAACTGAGAGTACACATCTCCAGTCTGGAGAAACATATATAACAGATGCTCCAATCGATAATGAAGGTAAGGCAGAAGCCTTTTCGCCGACCGATTTAATAGCCACTGGTCTTGCTAACTGCATGCTTACTATTATGGGAATTGTAGCTAGAAGAGAATCTCTAAGAATCGAGGGAACAAAAGCAGAAATAACGAAAATAATGAACAAAAATCCTAGATGCATTCGTGAAATTAGAATTGATTTTAAATTTCCTACTGACTATGGTGATAATCATAAAAAACTTTTAGAAGATGCTGCTCTTAATTGTCCTGTCGCTAAAAGTTTATCGTCAGATCTAATTCAGACAATTAATTTTTATTATTAGTTTTTATTTTTTTCTTAATCAATTCTATTTCTTTTTTTAATTCATTGATTTCGGAGCGCTCAACAAAATCCATTTTTTGGACGGCCTCTTTAATCAAAAAAGTAAGGTTTTTTTGAATATCTTCTTTGGCCTCCTTGGCTGATTTAGGAAGAATAGATGAAAGATTATCTGACCATTTTTTAAAATTATCGTTATCCATAATCGCTTCGAATAGAAAACTTCGATATTATCATTACTAATAAAGAGCATAAAGCAACTATTAGTAAAACAACGTGACTGAAAAAATAGAACAAAACAAAAAGAAAAAAAGCCGTTTGGGTTTTTTTGTCGGTTTTTTTTTCGTCACTCTAATAGGTGTTATCGGTCTTGGGCTGTTTTGGCTAAATAAGCAATCACTAGATCAGCAATTGCTTTCATCCTTTGAAGGCTTGATTGAAGACATAAATGGATATGTGCTGCTGGAGTTTTTCCAATACTCTTTGGAAACAAGTATTCCAATATTAATTCTTGGTTTTTTATTGGGCTACATCTTGATAAGAATTCTAACTTTAATCTGGAGATCACCAAGGATTTTTAGAGAAATGCTTGCGAATAGAAGCGCTAAACGCACACAAAGATTGCTGAATGATAGCCTAATTTTGTTGTCTAAAGGCGACACCAGGAGGGCTAAAAAAAAGCTGAAGTCTGCAAGCTCGACAAACCATCCAATACTACAAACATTTCTGCTAAATATTCAGATGAGTATTGAGTCAGGTGATATTCCGGAATCTCATAATTGGGTGGAGAAATCTTCTAAAAAATTACCTGAGATCAAAGACTATATATACACCTTCGCTAGCAAATTATTAATTGATGAAGAGTATTTTACAGATGCTAGATCCTATGTTGATGAACTAATAGAATCCAACCCAAAGAACAACGCTGCTAATCAATTGCTGTTCAAGATTCTAAAAAACACTAGCGATTATGATTTAATACTAAGAAAAATTTTTGAGTTCTCAGATTACATTAATAATGATGAACTTTCCGAGGCGATCCGTGACATGGTTAAAGATGCCATAAAGAATCAAAGGTCTACTGAAACCATTTTTGAGAGGATACCCAGATCTATTGAAACACACCCTATGATAGTAAGCTCAAAAATAGAATCTTGGATAAATAACAAAGAATACTTAAAGGCTGAAACAGAACTAAGAAAACAGATTCCCAATACTTGGAATAAAGAATTAATACTCCTTTATGGGGAACTGGGTGATGACAAAGTCAATGAATTATCAGAACGAACCGATAAGTGGCTAGAAGAGAGGCCAAAGGATGCCAACCTATGGATGGTAGCTAGTCGATTGGCACAAAAAGATGGATTATGGACAAAAGCTCAGCAGTGCGTTGAAAGATCCATTGAAATATCCCCAGCAATCGAAAAATATACTGAACTGGCTGTTATTCTTTCTGAGTTAGGAGAAAAAGAGCAGGCCGGAGAAGCATTAAAGTTGGCTAGACAAATAAGTCAGTAGGCTTGTAAGCCCATTTTTTAGATGAAAGCAGAATCTCAACATTTAAAGGATAAGTTCCTTAAATTTTTAGAAACTGAAAAGCGTTATTCTAAGCATACCGTAAAAAATTACTCTAAAGATATTGATGATTTAGAAAATTTTTGCGATGCCAAAAAAATAACTGCATGGATTGAAATTAAGCCTCATCATGTGAGAACTTATGCCTCTCAAATTTTTATTGATGGCTTAGGTGCCAGAAGCATTCAACGCAAGCTTTCCGCTATTAGAAGTTTTATGAATTATCTAGTCAGAGAGAACCTCCTTAGAACAAATCCTGCTGACGGAGTTAAAACTCCTAAAGCCCCAAAAAAATTGCCGGGTGTCTTGGATGTGGACCAAATAAATCAATTACTTAATATCAAATACACCGACCCAATAAGCCTTAGAGACAAAGCGGTAATGGAGCTTTTATATTCTTCAGGGCTCAGGCTAGCTGAGTTGGTCGCGCTTAACCCTATTGATCTAAATATTCAAGACAGGAGTCTCACAGTAATAGGTAAAGGAAATAAAAAAAGAATGTTGCCCATAGGATCCAAGGCAATAGAAGCTATCAAATCTTGGATAAAGGTTAGATCTCAAATTGCTGCGCCTGATGAGGAAGCCCTCTTTGTCGGTAACAGAGGCAATAGACTAAGTAGGCGATCGATACAAAGCCGTATCAACCATTGGGCAAAAAAAAATGGTTTAGCTCAAGATGTTTACCCTCATTTACTCAGACATAGTTTTGCCACCCACCTGTTAGAAGCCAGTGGAGATTTGAGAGCCGTTCAAGAATTACTTGGACATAAGGACATTAGCACCACTCAGGTTTATACTCATCTTGATTTTCAGCACCTTGCTGATACTTATGATAGAGCTCACCCAAGATCAGGTAAAAAATGACCGAACAAGAAAAAAAAGTAAGCTTTGGCTTTGAGACAGTAAGCGAAAAGGAGAAGACACAAAAAGTTGGTGAAGTTTTTGATTCTGTTTCTGAGCAATACGACCTTATGAATGATTTGATGTCATTTGGCATTCATAGATTTTGGAAACGTTTTGCTCTTATGCACACTGGTCTTGAAAATGGCATGAAAGCACTCGATGTGGCAAGTGGCACCGGTGATCTTGGTGCCTTATTACAAGATCAGGTTGGCGAATCAGGGACGGTTATTCTAACTGATATTAATGCCTCCATGCTACATCAAGGAAGATCCAAGTTGTTGGATCAAGGCAAGCTTAAAAATATGCAACTACTCCAAGCCAATGCTGAGAAACTTCCCTTTGAAGAGAATACATTTGATTGTGTGACCATTGCCTTTGGCTTAAGAAATATCACCGATAAAAATGCGGCTCTATCCTCAATGTACAAAGTTCTAAAACCTGGAGGCAGACTTTTAATCTTAGAGTTCTCAAAAGCAAATGACCTCATCTCTCCTTTTTATGATTTTTATTCCTTCAATGTGCTTCCAAAATTGGGTGAATGGATTGTGAAGGATGGAGATAGCTATAAATACCTCGCCGAATCGATCCGCGTTCATCCTGATCAAAAAACATTAATTGAAATGATGAGTAATGCAGGCTTTATTGACGCAGAATATTACAATTTGAGCGCGGGCATAGTAGCGTTGCATATTGGTCATAAGGGATAAGATGAGGTCATTACAAATATTAGCTCGGTTGTTTAAAACACATCAAATATTAATCCGCTATCAATTAGATTTATTTTTTGTTGAGTCTGATTTGCTAAAACCACTTCGATGGGTATTTTTAATTTCACCCGGCTTATGGTTCAGAAAAAAAACAACACTTACAAAAGGGGAACGACTAAGACTTGCCCTGGAAGAACTAGGGCCTTTGTATGTCAAGTTTGGACAATCGCTATCAACAAGGCCCGACCTTCTTCCGGAAGATATTGCCTCTGAATTATCTAAGCTCCAAGATAAAGTTCCTCCATTTCCTGGTGAGACTGCGGAACAAGAAATACTCAAGGCATTTGGCAAAAACCCCGAAGAAATATTTTCTGCTTTTGAGAAAGAAGCCTTTGCATCAGCTTCTATAGCACAAGCTCATCTAGCTACTCTTCACAGCGGTGAAGAAGTTGTGGTGAAAATACTTAGGCCTAATATTTGGGAAGCCATAGAAAAAGATATGGAGATTCTTTTTCTTTTTGCTAGGTTGCTTGAAAATTATTCAGATGAGTCAAGAAGATTAAAACCTATAGAAGTCGTGAGCGACTACCAAACTTCTGTTATGCATGAACTTGATTTGCTAAGAGAGGCTGCTAATTGTTCACAAATTGGAAGAAACTGGGAAGGCTCCGAAATTATAAAGGTTCCCAAGGTTTATAAGGATTACTGTAAAAGAAATGTTTTGGTTCAAGAACGAATATATGGAATCCCTATTAACAATGTTAAACAATTAAAAACTGCCGGCGTTGATCTGAAAAAGCTAGCTACGAATGGTGTAAGAATATTTTTTACTCAAGTTTTTCACCATAATTTATTTCACGCCGATATGCATCCAGGTAATGTGTTTATTGATATTTCAGACCCAGAAAAACCACTATATGCGGCAGTTGATTTTGGGATTGTTGGCAGTCTTGATGATTTAGATAGGAGATATTTAGCTTTATCTTTCTCTGCTTTTTTTGAAAAAGATTATAAAGCTATCGCATCTAACTTTTTAGCTGCAGGCTGGGTTCCTAGTGAAACAAGACTAGATACTTTTGAAGCCTCAATCAGAACTGTTTGTGAGCCTATAGCTGACAAACCTCTGAAGGAGATTTCATTCGGTCAGGTTTTAATCAGTTTGTTTCAAACAGCCAGGGAATTCAAAATGGAAAACCAACCACAGTTGGTTCAACTTGAAAAAACGCTCCTCAATATCGAAGGCCTGGGAAGACAACTCTATCCAAAACTAGATATTGTTGCTGCAGCAAAACCTGTTATCACAGAGTGGAAAGAACAACAGACAGATCTAAAGACAATCCTTGCCAAACTACAACAAGATGCTCCTGAAATTAGAAAAACCATTGAAGAACTTCCGAGTCTTGCAAAGCGTGTAATTAATAGCCAAAGGAACAACCAAAGCAACGAAGAATTTTTTAATGCTCTATCAAGGACTATCTATAAAAGTCTTTTGGGTTTAGCGGTTATGCTGGCCGGAGGTATTCTTCTTAGTTTGGAAATAGTCATAGGGTGGCTGTTAATTGGCGCTGGTTTTCTTGTTATATTATTGTCTAAACCAAAATAATAGGCTTCTTTTGATTGATATTGACTCTGTTCTGAAAAAAATAAATCTTCCTCTAGGTGAAGATGATTTTAAAGAGCCGTTGTCTATCCTCCTTGATGACTATTCTAATGCGTCAAACCTTAACAGGTTAGGTACTCTAACATTTGAAAACGGAATTAAAGAAAAGCTAAGGGCTCGAGCTAAGCTATTAGACTTTGTTAACTCCAACAACCTAGAAGAACCGTCATCACCTATCATCATAAGCGGGCTTCCCAGATCTGGAACGACATATTTATTTGACATCATGTATTGTTCTGAAATATTTAGAGGCCCGTTAACATGGGAATTATTTGAAATGATGCCGGTTGCACGATCACAATATCAACGAGCTTACAAACAGATAAAAACGGAGCTAAGATTGGCATTATTTAGGGCCTTGGTTCCAAAGTTGATGAACATTCATCACATGAAATCAAACCTTCCCGAAGAATGTCAGCTGATTACTGCCTTAGACTTTAAAAGCATTAGCTTTGCTTATTCTGCAAGAGTCCCAAATTATCAGCGTTTTATCGGCCATTGTGATTATTCATCGGCTTTTATCTGGCATAAAAGATTCTTACAAGCGATGGAGACAACAAAAAAACCCAGTTACTGGCTATTAAAAGACCCCTGCCATATCCAACACATAGAGGAAATATTAAACGTATATCCAAATGCAAAATTTGTCTTTATCCATAGAAGCCCAATAGAAGTTATAGGTTCCATAAGCAGTTTAACCTTTAATCTTAGATCCGCTTTCTCTAAAAGAATTGATCGTATTGGTCTAGGCAAAGAGTCTTTATCTTTTTGGAGTGAAGCCAGCAAGAAGCTTCTTTTACAAAGATGCCAAATACCTTCATCAAATATGGTTGATATTGACTTTCTTGATTTTACTCATGACCCTATTGGAGTAATAGAATCAATCTTCAGAAACTTTAATATTGATTCAAACAAAGAAACTAGAGAGAAAATGCTGTCTTTCACAGAGCAAAAAACTCAATTATCAAACAAGCATAATTACAGCCTTGATGAATTTGGACTCAAAGATGATCAGGTCAATGAGGCATTTAGTGCTTATAAAAGTGAATTTAATATTTAAACACGAAGTGTGTTCAAAAAATCAGTCGCTGTCATTGTTTGTTCGATTGCTTCTACCAAAGCAGAACCGACAATGATTCCATCAACATATGGCTCGAGCAATTCAACATCTGCTTTGCTCCTGACACCAAACCCTGCACACACTGGGATGTTCGAGGAAACTTTAACTGTTTCTAAATAGCCCGCTACTTCCTTAGGAAGACCGTCATTGCCACCGGTAACGCCCTTTACAGTTACTGCATACAAAAATCCTGAGCTGTGTTTTGCTATTGTTTTTATTCTATTTTCAGGTGTAGCGGGTGTAACCAATTGGATCATAGCGAGCTTAGCTTGACTGAAAACCCCTCTAATCTCCTCACTTTCCTCAATAGGAAGATCAGGGATTATAAAGCCATCAACGTTTGCTTCAAGCGAAGCTTCCACGAGTTGTTCATAGCCAAAAACATAAAGCGGGTTAAGATAACTCATTAAGACTATTGGTGTTTTGATGTTTAATGTTTTTAATTGTTCCAAAATCCATTGAAGTGTTACTCCGCTTTCAATGGCTGCGTGACTTGAACGCTGAATTGTTACTCCATCAGCCATAGGATCAGAAAATGGAACGCCAATCTCTATAACATCTGCTGTTTTATCCAATGATGTTACTAGATCTAAAAAACTGTCTTTATCTGGATAACCTGCAGTAATAAAAGGAACAATAGCCGGCCCATCTTGTTTAGGATTTTTCACAGAGGTTTCTATTAATTCACTACCAAACATAGTTATGACCTATTAAATCTTTAATACCTTACTAAGGGTTGGCATATCTTTGTCACCTCGACCCGACAAACCAATAAGAACTGTTTTTCCTTGATTTTCTTTAGCCCATTTTTTTGCGCCCACAAAAGCGTGAGCGCTCTCTAAAGCCGGAAGAATTCCCTCCATTGAGCAACAAGCCCTGACCTCTTTAAGGGCCTCATCATCTTCTGCTGAAGTGTAATTTACTCTGCCTATTGATTGCAGAAAAGCATGCTCTGGCCCAACCCCAGGGTAATCAAGACCTGCGGAAACAGAGTGTGTCTCTTGGACAAGGCCATCTTCATCGTGGAGTAACATAGAGTAAGTCCCATGCAAAATCCCTGGCTTACCTGAAGCAAGGGTGGCTGCATTGTCACCTAATTTTTGACTTTTGCCGCCGGCTTCAACCCCTATCAATTCGACTGATTCATCGCCGAGAAAGGCATGAAAAATACCGATCGCGTTTGAGCCACCTCCTACACATGCAAAAACGGCATCAGGCAAACCATTTGTTGCTTTTATTATCTGATCTTTAGCTTCTTTGCCAATAATAGATTGTAATTCTCTGACCATATAAG
>MDTE01171334.1_pt1 | contig 14095 bp, 12 predicted proteins | sample 811231 | NCBI WGS metagenome assembly MDTE01 (sample SAMN05326651, study PRJNA326480) | marine metagenome | isolation source: seawater | place: Indian Ocean: Red Sea | collected 2010 | reverse complement strand
TAGGGGTAACGTGGCGGCTTCTTGTGCAAGATTCTCAGGGTTCTTCCTTAGGTTTTCCGCTGGGATTTCAGCAAGTTGAAAGGGGTCTACTGGGCTCCCAAGTATATTTTTTATTATAGTCTCGCTCCGCTCTCTTACTAGGCCTCTGTCGGGTCCATGCAGTAATATTGCACCGAAGTCTGTTTGGGCTTGTCCTAAAAATTGGTCGATATTTCGCGGGGGTACTTTCATCGTCCGACCCGTGACAGTTGCTTCTCCCGGGCGAAGTGAAGGGACAAGACACTAGCAATTTGGCTACCTATTTGTTTTGCGGCGCGGAGAGAAGCTTCTTCCTCAGCGACAAAGGTCGCGTAAACATTATCTGAAATAACGTTGTAGCTGGCATGGGCGCTAGTGTGACCCGCCATGACCATGGAGCCCGAAGAGACTTCGAAAAGCTTGTAGTGTACGGTCAGGATCATAGTATAGCGACTTATCTGACTGTCCCGGGCCGTTATCATCGGATAACTTGCTGTGTCGTAGGTTAGGGCAAGAGTATGAGCCTTTGCTTTGCGGTTATTGAGTTGCAAGTTATCCTGCAAAGTGTTTTGCAGCTGGACGCCTATAACCCCTTCTAGGGGGCCAAGTTCTATCGAAGACAAATCAGCTAGCACTGATCCACCTAGGCGGCCGCCGTAGAGGGGTTGGAACCCGCAGCCAGAAAATAGCGCTAGGGCTAATAAAGCGAAGGTTAGTCTACAGAACCACATTAATCACACGGTTAGGCACCACCACGACCCTTTTGATTTCTCGGTTTCCAATGTGTGATTTTATGATTGGATCTGCTAGCGCCTTTTCCTGGGCCAGGTCTGGGGTAACATCTGTGGCTATGGTTACTGTTGTTCGGAGCCGCCCATTTATTTGTACTGCCATTGTCACCGTTTGGGAGGATAGCAGGCTCGTGTCGGGCAAAGGCCAGCTTTCTTGAACTAGGCTAGGGCTCAAGCCTAACCGCTCCCACATTTCCTCGGCTAAGTGGGGCAGCATAGGGCCTATAAGCTTAATGAGTGTTTCAACAGCCTCATATTTCGCTTGTTGGGCTCCACGGCCATTTTCTTGAAATGCCACTATTGAATTAGTAAGTTGTCGTATGCCAGCTACCGCTCTATTAAAGCGGAAACTTTCGATGTCTTTGGTAACTGTGGTTATCGTTTGGTGGGTCTGCTTTCGTAATTGTAGGGCTTGTCTACAAGGGTCCTCAGGATGTTGTTTTGATGACTGCGTTCCAATAGGTTCACAACTTTCAACAATACGCCATAATTTTTGAACAAACTTCCAAGCACCTTCAATCCCACTTTCTGTCCATTCTATATCCCTCTCCGGTGGACTGTCCGATAACATAAAGAGGCGGGCTGTATCTGCACCATATGTTTTTAGGATGGACCCCGGGTCAACAACGTTCTTTTTAGATTTACTCATACTTTCGGAGCGGCCACTCTGGACAGCCCGACCATTGTCGCGGCGTTGCCAGCTCCCCGTTCCAGTTTGCTCCACTTCTTCGGGATAAAGCCACCCAGAATCGTCTTTATAAGTTGCATGACACACCATGCCCTGGGCTAACAAGCCAGTGAAGGGTTCCTTAAAGCTAACATATCCACAGTCTTCCAGCGCTCTCATGAAGAAACGAGAATAAAGTAAGTGAAGGATTGCATGCTCTATACCTCCAACATACTGATCCACCGGCAACCATGATTTCATAGCCTTTGGATCGAGTGGCAGGTTATATTCCGGGCAGGCATATCGGCAGAAATACCATGATGAGTCGACAAAAGTGTCGAAGGTATCCGTTTCACGTTCAGCGTTTCCGCCGCAATTTGGGCATGTAGTGTGTTTCCATGTTGGATGCTGGTCAAGGGGATTTCCTGGCTGATCAAAGGCTACGTCATCGGGAAGCAGCACGGGCAGGGAATCTTTTGGAATTGGAACTATGCCGCATTGGTCACAGTGGACGACTGGTATGGGGCAACCCCAGTATCTCTGTCGCGATACGCCCCAATCACGGAGCCGATAGGTAACCTGGCGCTTCCCCTTATTTGTGTCCCCTAATTTCTTTGCTACGGCTGCCTTAGCTTGGTCGATAGTCATCCCATCCAAGAAACCAGAGTTGATCATTAACCCCTCCCCCGTAAAGGCTGTATGAGGCGGTAGGGCGGGGTCGGGGAAGTCCGCAGGGGGCTTCACGACTGTTTTGATAGGTAGTTTATATTTGGTTGCAAACTCAATGTCTCTTTGATCATGTGCTGGGCACCCGAAAATCGCCCCAGTTCCGTAACTCATTAATACAAAATTGGCTATGAAGACGGGAAGTTCCTTCTGGTCACTGAAGGGGTGTTTGGCCGTTAGCCCAGTATCAAAACCTAACTTTTCAGCTTTCTCTAACTCAACTTCGCTTGTGCCTAAGCGGTTGCACGTTTCAATAAAACCCAGCATTTTTGGATTGTTTCCCGCGAGCTGGCAAGCGAGTGGATGGTTAGGCGCTATAGCTATAAAACTTGCTCCATAAAGGGTGTCTGGTCGAGTGGTAAAAACTGAGATGGTGTCATCATGGTTCGCTAACTCAAATTCAATATTAAGTCCCTCTGATCGCCCGATCCAGTTTGCTTGCATGGTCCGAACCGATTCAGGCCATTCTTCTAGTTTATCAAGAGAGTCTAGTAGGTCTTGGGCGTATGCAGTAATTCGAAACATCCACTGTGAAAGTAGACGTCTTTCGATCAAGGCTCCGGAGCGCCAACCGCGTCCATCTATGACCTGCTCGTTTGCCAATACGGTTTTATCAATGGGGTCCCAGTTCACCCATGTTTCTTTTTTATAGGCTAGATCTTTTGCGAGTAGGTCTATGAACATAGCTTGTTCCTGGCGGTAGTAGTCTGGGGAGCATGTTGCAATCTCCCGCTTCCAATCATACGAGAAGCCCATGCTCTTAAGTTGGTGGCGCATAGTCTCAATATTCGACCAGGTCCATTCGGCGGCCGGTATGCCGTGTTCCACAGCCGCATTCTCAGCCGGCATGCCAAATGCGTCCCATCCCATGGGGTGAAGAACATCAAAGCCTCTGGATTTTTTATAGCGTGCTATAACATCTCCCAGAGTATAGACTCGCACATGGCCCATGTGGATACGACCCGAGGGGTAGGGAAACATCTCGAGCACGTAATATTTTTCCTTCGTGTTGTCCCGAGAGGTGACAAAAACCTCATTCTCGCTCCAATAATCCTGCCACTTCTTTTCTATTTTTGCGGGATTGTAGCGCGCCATCACGTTTCGGCCTTAGCATCCTGTTTAGTCATATCACTCTTAGCCATTATCGCGGATTTACCCTTACTTTGAGCTCGCGGGCCCGTGCCAACACAGTATTTTCCAGATCGATGCCAACATTTTTGTTTACCTCAGACTCAATCCAGTCTCCGTCCTCGCCGCGTACTTGTCGAAATACGACAATTTTTACCGCGTCTGATTGAAGTGAGCTACTGAGAATATATGCTGTCGCCTTAAAGCGAGTTAGTGGTGTGTTCGGGGGCGAATACCAGTCTGTGATCACCACTCCCCCAAACGGGTCCGCTGAACTCAATGGCATAAAGGATAGAATGTCTAGGCAGGCTCTCCAAAGATAACCATTTACCCCTACCCCTTGGCCAGCACTAATTGTGCCCGTTGTTTGACTTTTGGTAAGGGAAGGTGGTGTTTCAGATCGACCTGCCGAGCTTGACGAAATAGTTTGAATCTCGCTGGTCGTATAATTCCCACTGTCAGAAAACGGTAGCGTGCTGCATCCTGTTGTAGACAGCATAATGCCAATGATCGCAGTTCCAGTTATGTATCTCATGTATTTTAGCCCAAAAATCCATTCTGTAGTAGGGCCGGCTCGGATTTGGTTTTTCCGAGCTATAAAACCTCCAACAATTTGGCAACCATAGATGCCCGAACGATTGCTGTCGAGAGGTAGATCAGCCACTTTCATTGAAAACCAATAAAGTATATTGCCTATTCTTGGTCAAACGAAGATATTCCGGCCAATCCACACAAACGGATGTTCTTAAGGAGCCGTTGAGTTGTAATGTTAACACCTCCGAGGGCATACACGGGAATTGGACAGGATGCAACGAGACGGCGTAGGCGCATGGCGCCCAGGGCCTTTGCTTCAGGGTGGCTCTGAGTGCTAAAAACTGGGGACACCAAAGCAGCGTCGGCTCCTGCCCGGGCAGCTTTGCGAACTGCTGCCTCCGAGTGGGCCGCAACGGTAATGAGCCAATTAGGATGTTTAGATCGCCAGTAGGGTACCTTTTGGAGGTGTACTTCGCTTAGATGAATGCCATTTGCAGCAAGGTTGTGGGCTAAGTCTCCGTCGCCTGCCACTAGAAAGGTCAACCGCTTCTTTTTACATAACACCCCTAGTTTTTTGCCTAGTAGCTTTCGGTTAAGCAGTCCATAATCACGAAACAACACGGCGGAACCTCTGGGGAGGTCAGACACAATTACTTCTGGATGAGGTTGTCGCGTTTGGTCGGTAATAAATATGAGGGAAGGCAAGGGGACACGTAGCCGCTGTCCCATCACTTTGGTAGTAGCTCCTTGGCTGTTTATTTTGGCAATCCTGCCGATTGGCCATCGCAAATAGGGTTTAGATAGTAACATGCGCACAAAGGCTCCTACGAGTGAGGGTGAAGATATTGCTATAAGATTGGAAAATGTTAAAGCTCGCATACGAACAGCAATAACACATTCGAGCTTGGCTACCGCACATCCTACTCTGGTTGCCGTTTCCAAGACAATCGGTCAGCATCCGATTGAAACCTTGTTGAGGTGGGGACATACATCTTTTGGTGAGAATAGGGTGCAAGAGGCTTTGAGCAAGTGGCCTGTATTAAAAGATAAATATCCGGAAGCTAAGCTTCACCTTATTGGTCAATTACAGACCAATAAGGTTAAAGAGGCTGCGAAACTTTTTGATGTTATAGAGACCGTTGATCGACCAAAACTTGCGGAAGAATTGGCCAGATTTAGAGATCGAAATGGATTTTGCCCGGCTTTGCTGGTCCAGGTAAATACGGGATGTGAGCCGCAGAAGGGAGGTACAGATCCAGCGGAGGCTGATAAGTTCATTCAATTTTGTGTGTCTAAGTTAGCCCTGCCGGTTAAGGGGTTAATGTGCATTCCACCTGTGGATGCGGAGCCGTCCCTTCATTTTGGTTTGGTCAGGGCCATAGCGCTACGGCATGAGTTAGCCTCACTTAGTATGGGTATGAGTAAGGACTTTGAAGTTGCACTTGCTTTTGGGGCGACGAGTGTACGTGTGGGAAGTGCTATATTTGGCCCTAGGGAAGAGCTGAGTAAGGATGACACTTAGACGTGGTCACTTGTCGGTTGCATAACTACTTTTCGGTTTCTCTGTTGGGAGTATATTTAGAGGTTGCTAGCGTGGTGGGTCGGCAAGGTAATTGTCCGGTCAGAGAATTGCAAAATGGTAGAAGGCATGTAGTATTTCCTCCCGGAACCTTCAGAAAACAGTTTTATGGGTAGCGAGACGCACGCCGAGTGCACTTGGAAAGGTGTGGTAGGTTATTATGATGTCGTCGTTGTCAAGGCAGAGAATCTGAGTGGAGCATGGTACTATCTCAAAAACCAAGGCCTAAGCCAGCGATGTTGGGGGTTGGTCAGCCTTCGCGAATAGCACAGAGATTCGAAATGAGCACCAAAGTGGGTGATATATGTCTGCGATACATGCTTTGAGATGAGGGTTTTGCGGAAAAACTGAAAATGGATCGGTTGCTTTTAGTGGGACATGATATCTCCTTTTCTGCCAGCGTTGCTGAGGCTATAGGGCGATACAGGGAATGTGAGGTCGTTGAATCGAGCTCTTTGGATGCGGCGGCGCGCTGCCTGTCTGAGGCACAATTCTCACTGGCTCTGCTTGATCTTCCCACTTCCGATCTTTGCAGTTCTGCCTGTGCTAATTTTGGGTTTCTATTGGGAGAAAACATTCCCGTGGTGGTGTTGATTGACCCCGCTGTCAGCCCGGTTTTAACTATTCAGGTGGGTTTTCTTCCCAACGAATATCTCGTTAAGCCGTTTCGCCTTGGCACCCTGTTAGACCGGGTTAATGCCTTGCTGGCTCATGACCCTGCGACTAGCCACGTATCGTACGAGATAGATGCGGTAATCTTTACTCCTCTCAAAAGTACGTTGAGTAATAGGTCCACAGGGGCGTCTATCAGGCTGACCGAGAAGGAAAGAGTTATACTGGAAATGCTGTATCAAGCAGGTAAACGGCCTGTGCCCAGGGAAACTTTATTAAAGCAAGGATGGGGCTATCGAGCTTCTATTCCGACACATACCCTAGAAACCCATATTTATAGGCTGCGAAAAAAACTGCAGGAGGCAAATGGATCTGGTGATATTTTGGTTAAAACCGCTCAAGGCTATCGACTAAAACTAGATTAGGTCGTTCACTAATATCTTAATCGTATACCCCGTAACGATAGTCCTTTCGAAGTTTATCGAATTCAGTAAATCGGAAAAGCTTTTTGTGAAGGCTGAGCCCGTACGAGTAGTTATGAAGAGCGACCTTCGTTTGGTGCCCATTCGGGTCTGTGACGATCCAGCCGGATAACTCCATAGGGTTTTCTGTGAACGATAAAGTAACCGATCCTGCCTTAAAGTCGTCTTCATCAACGAGAGTGATGTGGAGCAAATCGGAGTCCCGACCAACGGCATTTACTATCATGTCTTCTGTTAAATCCACATCTTTTTTCAGCAGAAAACGAAAGGGACCTGACTCATAGGAATATTTTGATATTTGATCTATGTCGCGATCTACGAAAATTAAATAAGTTCCATCGGCCACGAGTAACAGGTTGTTCGGGGATGCGTATTCTACGCGAAGATGCCTGGGACGTTGAACCCAAATCCAGCCCTCAGAATAATGTCCATCGGGTGACACTTGGATGAACTGGGCCTGGTATGTGTCTAGTTCATTTAAGAAATTCTCGACAGAGTCTATGTCGGCCTGTTCTCCTTCTGACCACTCAAGTGCGTAAGTGTTTGAAGGGATATTAAGGGTAAGAGCACAAAATAGAGCGAAGACAATAAAGCTGGTCATGTGCATCCCTTTGGATCTAGAGTGTTGCTGTCAACAATTTGGGCATGGCTGTAGTTAAATTCTGAGAAACATTAGACATCGGATGAGGGAACTAGGATATCCCTTTTTCCAACGTGGTTTGCGGAGCTTACTACTCCTTCCGACTCCATTCGTTCTATAAGGCGTGCAGCCCTATTGTAGCCGATTTGTAAATGCCGCTGAATAAAGCTTGTCGACGCTTTCCTTTGAGATAGTACAAGCTGCAGGGCTTTATCATACAAATCGTCTCGCATGATATTTTCACCAGGTCCCGCCTCAGTGTCCTCTGCAGGATCCTCTGTGACCTCAGCAAGGTATTCGGGGGCGCCTTGTTCACGCAGGAAATTGGCCACAAGCTCTACCTCGTCTTCACTGACAAAAGGCCCGTGCACTCGTTTCAGTTGGGCCCCGCCCGCCATATACAACATATCACCCATACCTAACAATTGTTCTGCTCCTTGTTCTCCCAGAATGGTGCGGCTATCGATCTTGGAGGTAACTTGGAAACTAATCCTTGTCGGTAGATTTGCTTTAATGGTCCCCGTTATAACGTCAACTGACGGGCGTTGTGTTGCTATAATGAGGTGAATACCAGCGGCACGGGCTTTCTGTGCCAAAGACTGTACAGCGATTTCTATCTCTTTCCCCGCCACTAACATAAGATCGGCCATTTCGTCGACCACCACTACCAATAGTGGCAATGGCTCCATGTCTAGCAATTGTTCCTCGTAGACTGGAACACCAGTCTCGTGGTCAAAGCCTGTCTGCACTGTTCGGGTTAACTGTTGGCCTTTTAGATCTGCGTCTTTTACCCGTTTGTTGTAGCCCGCGATGTTTCGGACGTTTAAATTTGACATTAGGCGATATCGTTCATTCATTTCCTTCACCGCCCATTTGAGTGCTACAACAGCTTTCTTTGGTTCTGTAACAACTGGATGAAGAAGATGAGGTATTCCATCATAGACCGATAACTCCAGCATTTTTGGGTCAATCATTATCAACCGACAAGACTCAGGCGGCAGACGATACACCAGGGACAGTATCATACTATTTATAGCGACAGACTTACCGGACCCAGTGGTGCCGGCGACCAACACGTGCGGCATCCTTGTTAGGTCCTCGATGATTGGTGTTCCTCCAATATCTTTACCTAGGGCCAATGGTAATTGGTGGGCAGCATTCTCAAAATCAGCGCTTCCGAGAAGTTCCCTGAGGTAGACAGTTTGTCGATTGGGGTTAGGGAGCTCAATCCCGATGGCATTCTCTCCAGGTATTACTGCCACACGGGCGGATATCCTGCTCATCGACCTTGCTATATCATCGGATAGGGCAATTACGCGTGCCGCCCGGGTTCCTTCCACGGGCACAAATTCATGCCTCGTGACAACCGGGCCTATGCGACTAGCCGCTATGGAGCCGCCTACTTTGTACTGTTCTAGCGCGTCAAGAAGAGCCTGCCTTTCCTTGTGTTCGGATCCTCTATCTACACTGTTGCTTTTGGCCATTTTTGGGGCTGCTAATAGGCTTAAAGGGGGCAGTTCAGCACGTTTTTTGTCCAGCCTTAAACTGCCCTGCCGCTCCTTAGTCTCCCGGGTTCCGGGTCTAACGCGATCCGGCTCCTTCACTCTTGAGGAACTCACTGAAGAGGTTCGGAGTCTGGGTTCCACCCTGGCCTTAGACTTTTTGCGGTGTCGTTTTTTAGCGGCAGATCTCATGCGTTTCTTGTGGACGCTTTGCGCAGTTAACGGTCCCACTAAGTTGGTTATACCCCACCAGGCGCTAAGAGCTAGCCATTGGATTGATCGCCACACCATAGTAAGCAGGGCCCTCCAGTCATTCCATGGGACTCCCAAAGTAAGCGGGAGTGTGCCTAATGTAATTGCTCCGAATACAAGGGGCAAAATCCAAAATGGAATACTCAGACTGTTGGCTACCAAAAGCTGATGGGCGCCTAAATAATAGCCAACATAGCCAGCCGGGCTTATGTTGCCAGCTGGGTTTAGGGGAAGGGCGTAGGGGATAAAAGCGAGGGCAGCGGCAGCTGTTAGCATAAGTAAGGGAGCTGCCATTATTCTAAGCCATGCTAGGTCAAGAGTATGGCGGCGTATTAAACGCCATCCCCAGCCACACAAAGCGAGCACAGGGATAATGGACACGGCGCCAAATGAGTCGATCATTATTTCTGATATATATGATCCGCCTAGACCCAACCAATTTGTTGGGGCAGTCCCTGTGGCGGTGTTATAGGACGGGTCCGCTGAATTATAGGATATTAGGGCAGCCATAAGGGAGGCTGCGCCAATTACAAGAATTAAGCCTAGCAACTCACAAGCCCTGCGGCGTGCGAACTCCGCCGTGCCAGAGGGTAAAAGGGAGGGATAACGATGCCCTGACGATGCCATACTATTACTTTACAGCAAAGCTGCTATTCGGCGAAGGCCTTCTGCAGTTTTCTTTCGAGAATGAACCAATGCCACCCGTATGTAGCCAGCGCCTGGGGCATCGCCGTTTTCCGTGCTGAGAAACTTCCCGGGCATTACCTTTACGCCAGCTTCCTTCCAGAGGGTCTGAGTTACCGCTTCTCCATCACCGACTTTGAGCCAAAGATAAAACCCTCCCTCTGGTTTGTAAAAGCATGGATGTTCGCCCAACAATATTTCAGCGTCGTCGAATTTTTCCCGGTAAAGTCTGCGATTGACTTCAACATGGGATTCATCTTTCCAGAGGGCGGCGGCGACTGCCAACACGGGACCGGGGCTTGCATTACCGGTATATTGACGTAGCCGCCCAAATGATTTGATGAGTTGATGGTCTCCAGCTACGAATCCCGAGCGGAGGCCAGGTACATTGGATCTCTTAGATAGGGAGTGAAAGGTTAAAACATTTTTGGTTAAGCCACCTAGCCGATCGCAGGCTGTCAATACTCCTGGCAATGGCTTTCCAAAATATATCTCAGAATAACATTCATCCACTACCAGAACGAAATCGTGTTTTCTTGCCATTTCAATATATTGGCTAAATTGTTCTGGAGTCGCAGCAGCGCCTTGTGGATTTGACGGGCTGCAAACATAGGCTAGTGTTGTCCTTTGAAGTGTCTCTTGGGACAGGCCCGACAGGTCGGGCAAAAAGCCAGTATCCTCTGAGGTTGGCAGATATACAGGCTCAGCCCCTGCCATGACGGCTGCTCCTGAATATATCTGGTAAAATGGATCGGGCATCAATATTGCCCGCCTGGGCCTGTTCAACCCTTGGGGAGTAGCCATAAGAGCGACCGAAAATAGTGCTTCCCTTGTGCCAGCAACGGGTAAAACATTCTTATCAGGATCAATTTGGATGGAGGTGAGGCCGTATCTTCTGTGTAGCCAATCTGAAATAGATACCCGGAGCTCCCGGGTGCCCAGTGTGGGGGGGTACTTGCCCCATAATCCGGAGTTTTCTGCCAAGACGCGATCCACAAATGCCGGATACGGATGTTGGGGCTCCCCGATCGACATTATAATCTCCTCCTCCCTAGCGGGTGGATTTAAGTCCGCCAGTAAAGCACTCAGTCTCCGAAAGGGATAATCCCGTAATAAGTCAAGCCGTTCATTAACCATAGTTGTATGCACCAGGATGCTAGGAAGAAACCTCTTTTATTCCGACATTAAACTACCAGTTTATACTATCAAGCGACGTTCCAACGAAAAGTGGCGGCCCGAGGGGGCCGCCACGATTGTTCCACATATTAAAAATACCTAAGAAGCTAGAGTTCGTACCCTCTTTCGCCATGGGTTACGATGTCTAAACCATCCGTCTCTTCTTCTTGGCTTGCCCGGAGGCCAACAGTAGCCTGGAGGATTTTAGCTATGATGAGTGTCGCCAAGCCCGACCAGACCAAGGTTGCAATAACGCCTGTAAGTTGGACGCCAAATTGGCTACCCATGCTCTTGTCCGAGAGGCCCAAACCCCCTAATGCAACGGTACCGAATATTGCGGTGAGAAGGGTTCCCATGGCCCCGCCAACGCCGTGAACTGCAAATACATCCAACGAATCATCAATCTTTAGTGCATTCTTCACTATGCCGCACATATAGTAGCAGACGATTCCGGCGGCAATGCCAATGAAGAGAGCCCCCATGGGTCCAACGAAACCCGACGCTGGGGTTATGGTGGCTAAACCAGCTATGGCGCCAGTTGCTATTCCAACGAGAGTAGGCTTTCCATGTTTGAGCCACTCAATCAACATCCACGTGAGTGCTGCAGTCGCCGCAGAAATATGTGTTACGGTCATGGCCATTCCGGCAGCTTCGCCTGCAGCCAACGCGCTACCCGCGTTGAAGCCATACCAGCCGACCCATAGCATTGCGGCCCCAATCATAACTAGTACAGGGCTGTGAGGGCGTTTGATGTCTCCCGGGAAACCGGCGCGTGGACCGAGGACAGCTGCCAACACGAGAGCCGAGATACCGCACGTCATATGGACCACTAGACCTCCCGCAAAGTCCTGGACACCCATATTTCCAAGCCAACCACCTCCCCAGACCCAGTGGGCTACTGGAGCATAAACAACTATTGACCAGAGTAAGCTAAAAAGAAGCACTGCGCTGAATTTAATTCGCTCGACAAAGGCGCCGACTATTAGGGCGGGAGTAATAATTGCGAATGTCATTTGAAACATAAAGAATACAGTTTCCGGTATATCTCCTGACATTGACATTAGGCCGACGCCGGCTAAAAAGGCTTTGCCAAGTCCCCCTACATAATCGTTTCCGTTACTGAAGGCTAAACTGTATGTGCAAACAAACCACAACACAGAGGCAAGGCAGCAGATAGCAAAACAATGCATCAAAACAGATACGACGTTTTGAGCACGCACCAGCCCTGCATAAAAGAGCGCCAGTCCAGGCATTGTCATAAATAGGACCAAGGCCGTACAGGTCAGAATCCATGCGGTGTTTGCGCCCGATAAGGCATCTTGTGCAAGGGCCGGTCCTGCAATGAGAGACAGTCCCATTGTTAACGTGGGACCATATACGTAATTCATTAGTCTCATGATTTTTTTACCCTCTATCTTTGTACCACTCAATAATTTGTGCTGATTGCACCAGAACGGCTTGAAACCCAAAGCCAATTTTCCGAGCATAAGACTATGGCATTTATGCTCAAATTTCTACCATTAATCTCTGGGCCGTTTGTACAACCGCACAAATATTAGTCAAGAGCCTTTGTGTTGGTTGATTCCTGGGCAGAGCCCAAGGCATTTTCGACCGTTGCGGCTATTCGCAGTAGCCTGTTGTCATGTCCGGCTGGTGCCATCACCATAAGGCCACATGGGATTTCTGCCGGTATTGGAAGGGTTACGGCGCAGCACGGGAGTATGTTGCCGAGTGTTGTGTTGCGGAGCGCTAACATGTTTGCGATACGATAGGCTTCTGGATCTCGATCGACGCTCTCAAGCGTTGGTGGAAGTATTGGTACCGTTGGCATTACCATCGCATCGAAACCTGCAAGCTTCGCATAGAGAGCTGGTGCCTGTTTCCGGACCTCGGCCCGAACTATTTCCACATCAGGCGCTGACATCTCTCGACCTTGGTGAAAACGTGCTAAGACATTTGGATCTATGGCCGCGCCTTTGGTGTCTACCAAATGGCGCCAAGTTGTGTAGGCCTCTGCCGTAGCAATACCACCTTTTTTTATTATTGCGTCGGTAATTTCATCGAACGCCTGCACGGTGTCGTGCACCACCGCGGCTCCTAAGTTGTCGAGGGCGTCGAGGGCTTTGCGAGTGTTTGACTCGACTTTCGGATCAGCCTGATCCCAAACTATATTGGTTGGGCATAGGAGGCGGAGCCGATTAACCGGGTTACGGCCTTCTAAGTCCACGGGAATACGGGCCCCCAAGATTCCAAATATTTCGGCGGCATCAGCTACACTCTTAGTTAGCGGTCCAACGGTGTCTAGGGTTGGAGATAGTGGCAGGACCCCATCGAGTGGGAGTGCACCATATGAAGTTTTGAGACCCACGAGACAATTCCATGCTGCTGGCACTCGCACTGATCCACCAGTGTCGGATCCTATTGCCGCAGCGGCCAGCCCGCTGGCAACTGAGACCGCTGCTCCACAAGAGGAACCTCCGGGAGCGCGAGGTGCATCCTTCATAACAGCATTCGGCGGGGTGCCGGTATGAGGATTGCTGCCAATTCCACCCAGCGCGAATTGGACGGTATTGGTTTTACCTAGGCAGACTAGGCCAGCCATTGTAGCTCGCTTAAGCACTAGGGCATCTGTCGTGGGTGTTCGCCCTACCAGCAAAGGAGAGCCCCCTTCGGTGGGAATATTGGCAGTATCGTATAGGTCTTTCCAAGATATTGGTACACCGTCCAGCCGGCTTCGGGTCATTCCTGTTCTAACTCGCACTCTAGCAGCCTCAGCTTCTTCCAAAGCCCGGGCCTTCGTGTGGCGCACATAAATTGAGCGGGCTCCATCATGATCCTTGATGCGTTCGAGAAAATATTCCGCCAATTCCACAGGGTCGATGAAGTTTGTTGCTATTTTGTGTCCTAGCTCAAGCGCGGTCATCGTTTCCCAGTTATTTTGCATTGTCAGCCTTTCCTTCGGGTCCGTGTAGCGGGTATGAAATAGCCTGTGAGAGGATCTTGGAATAGTTTAATATTTCCAATATTCTGCTGCCGAGAACCGAGTTGTGTCTAATATGAGTTGGTAGAGTGGTGTAACGAATTGAGTCCGATTGATGATAGTCTAATCGCAGAGATTTTGATAGTTGGTGGTGGGTTGGTTGGGCTTACCTTAGCCATCTCGGCCGCCCAGTCAGGTTTTCGAGTGGTGGTGATCGATCGAGATGCGCCAGACAATTCGACAGGCGCAGACTTCGATGGTCGCGTTTCATCAGTTGCTGCAGGATCCGCCAATTTATTTAAAGCCCTAGGATTGTGGGGAATG
>MDTE01091028.1_pt1 | contig 14096 bp, 13 predicted proteins | sample 811231 | NCBI WGS metagenome assembly MDTE01 (sample SAMN05326651, study PRJNA326480) | marine metagenome | isolation source: seawater | place: Indian Ocean: Red Sea | collected 2010 | reverse complement strand
CGTTAGGTCCAAGGAGTCCGATGGCTCCTGGGGCGACGCGCAACGAAACATCCCTCAGCGCTTGATGGGAGCCAAAGGATTTGGACAAGCTCATTGTCTCGATGACCGGTTCGCTCATAGGCTTCGAGTGGTTCGCCCTAGTGATTCAGCGTCGTCCTCTTGGTCAGGAGCGTTTCCGGAATAAAGCGGTTCGCCAACGAATCAATCGCCGACCGCGCATCGTTCATGACATACGCTATTTCAGTCTCGAGTGGTTGATCAAGAGAGACACTCCACTCCTCAATGGTTTGTCCGGTCGCTTGTTCAAGCACCTCCCCTCCGGAGAGTTGAATCACTTTGGTAAACCACTGGGTGGATGGGTGAGGGGGGGGCGGTCGTTGCATCACGAGATGGGGCAGGACGGTCAACGCAGCGACGATTGCGGCCACCGCCAGGGTGGTTCGCCAAAGCCACCGGGGAGGTGCCGCCGGTTGGGGCTCCGTCGTGGCCGTCTGCCTCACGGCGGCCATGATTCGTGTCCCGAGGAAGGGTGGGGGCTGCGTCGCTTGCCTTCGAGCTTCGTGGCTGAGTTGTCGGGTCAGGCGGGATTGGGTTCCATAAAACTGCTGACAAGGCGCACAGTGCCGAAGGTGGTGCTGCACGGGGGGCGGGAGCGGTGTCTCATCGTCGAGACGGCGCGCCATCTCTCGCTTGGTAAACCAGCACGTGATCATTTTCATCAAGGCTTGCGACTAGGGTTTTCCGTCTTCCCTGTGGGACGGGATGCCTGAGGGTCCAGTTGTTTGGCCATCTTGGTCCGGGCCCGGTGGAGCAATACTCGCACGCGTAGCTCGTTGGTCCGCATGACCTTGGCCGTTTCTCCGATCGAAAACCCTTCTCCGTAACGTAACCACAAGGCCTCGAACTGACTGGGTTTGAGCAAGCGTCTGGCTTTGTGCCAAAGGGATTGCGCCTGGTCTTTTTCTTCGAGCGCCAACGATGGATCTCGCTCATCAACCTCCTTTTCAGGGGTGAGCTCAACAGTGGCCCGCGCCGAGCGATAGTGGTTCATCGCGGTGCGTTTCGCAATGGTAAAAAGCCAAGTGGTAAACTTGTACTGGGGGTCGAATCGGTGAATGTTCTTGTAGGCCTTAATGAAGGTCTCTTGAGCGAGGTCTTCGGCATCTTGTCGGCACCCCAGCATTTTGTTGAGAAAGTTAACGATTCGTTGTTCGAATTGATGAACCAGATGCTCGAAGGATTCCAAGCAACCTTCCTGGCATCGAAGCGCCAACTCCTCGGCGCTCAATTCGACCGGTTTGGGATCTGCTGAAGGGGCCTCAAGCATCAGATGCGATGGATCGCTTAAGGAGAGAATCGTTTCAATGTTTCCATGGCGCGTTCGAGTGGGAGCTCGAGTTTGAGGGTCACCATCGCCTCGCCACTGGAGACGTCGATCGCCTGCGCCAACTCGGTCAGCCGTTCATCGGCGTTACTCAGTAAGACGAGGGACAGCATGCCCTGGACCACCGAGTGGATTTGTTGACTGGTTTTCTTGTCCTTTGTTCGAAGCTCCACTTGCAGGAGAACACTCTTGTCGGTCTCACAAACCGCCAACCGACCACCATTGGACATTTGCAGGATCCGGGCCTGGGGCGGGACCGAGGCGAGCTCACCCAACCCATCCGCCACGGCGAGAAAGATAATCGTGTTGGGAAGATCGGGATAGTGCGTGAAGGCCTCGGCTTCCAGGGCCCGGGTTTGACTTTTGGCGAGGAGTTGCTGGGCCGCCTCGATTTGCTTTCGAGATTTTCCAAGCAAGAATCGGCCCTCCGGTTCGAGTGCGATATAGAGTTCGCCTCCAATCGAGTAAAGATGCTCGATCTGAGACTTGATGGGAAGAATCTCCAAGGGACCGAAGCCGGTATCGATTTTCGACTCGAGGAGTTGATGGAATTCAGCCTGCAGCGCTCCGCCGGTTTGCAGAAGGAGCACGGCGGCGGTATCGGGTTGAGACTGATAATCACTCCCGAAGGCGGTGATCGAATGAATTTGCTTCCAATCGAGGTCGAAATCAAAGTCGCGCTTCAAGTCGGTCTGGATCTGCTCTTTTTGGCTGGCGATCAAGGTTTCGTTGACGAACCTGCCGATCCGGGTGCTGAAAAAACTCTCGAGATCGAGGTGGAGGAGCCATTTGGTGTCCCCCGAGACCTTCAGGTCTTTCAGGGGACTCGCAAGTACCTGGAGGAGGAGCCCCAGGCACAGGCCGATCGTGGCGAAGGTCGAGCAATACGTTTTCATTGGTTCCGTCCCATGACTTTTACGGGATCAAGGGCAGTGTGTTCGACTGCCAACTGTGGTTCTTTGTTGTTGTAGGTTCACCCGCCCAAGGCGTTTTGTTACAGATTGACTCCAGTTTTCATCAAAGCCGGTCCGGGGAACGGGTCCCGGGAGGGCGCGCTGACCTGGCGGAATTTACAAGCTCGTTTTCGCTCACGCTTTTGGTAGGTTCTGGAAACTAGGCTAAGTTGAAGGGCGAATGCGAGTCATTGGAAATATAGAAGGGTCGTCTGCGGCGCAGCGTTTCGTCGACTATACGTATGTGCAAGGGGTGGAGTGTCGCGCCGATCACGGTTCGGGGGATCGATTTGAGATTCTGGTCTATGAAGAGGATCAGTTCCAGGCCGCGCAGGCGATGCTGAACGAATTTGTCTTAAATCCAGGGGATCCGAAATTCGCTGCGCAGGCGAGCAAGGCGGCCTCCCTGCGCCAGTCCAAACTGGAGGATGAAGAACGGTATCGGGAGCGGGTGAAGGGGCGGGGGGAGATGATCAACACGCTGAATCGGGCCGGATCAGGAAAACTGACGTTGGGGCTCATTGGGGTGTGCATTGCCGTGTTTGTGCTGATGAATCTCAGCGATCACCTCTGGAATCGAATCTTCTTTACCCTTTCGATCTCAAATTTCCGGGTCGGTGGAGGAGGGGTTGGCCTTCCGGAGGTGCTCCAGGGCCAGATTTGGCGATTGGTCACTCCCATCTTCATGCACGGAAGTTTTCTCCATATCTTTTTTAACCTTTGGTGGTTGAAAGATTTGGGCGGCGTTCTCGAGTGGCGTTTGGGGTGGCGCCCGTTCTCGATCCTGGTGATGGTGATCGCGACCGGCTCGAACCTCGCCCAGTACTATGTCAGCGGTCCGGCGTTTCTTGGGATTTCGGGGGTGGTCTTTGGGTTGCTGGGGTTCATATGGATGAAAGGGAAACACGATCCCAATTTCGGAATCCAACTCCCCCAGGTGGTGGTTTTCATGATGCTGTTGTGGTTGGTCTTGGGCTACACCGGAACGCTTGAACGCGGGGTGGGGCTGAGAATCGCCAATACCGCCCACAGTGCGGGATTGGTGATGGGAATGCTTTGCGCGTTCCTGCCCTACTGGGACGGGACTCGTCGATAAAAAGAGACCTGCGCCCCGAGACGGTAGCGCAGGTCTTGGTCAGTAAGCCGTTTTCAGTTGCTTGGCTCTAGCGCCCTCCGCCGGGTCGCTCTTCCCGAGGTCGAGCGATGTTCACGGTGAGGGGACGGCCTTCAATTTCTTGTCCGTTGAGCGCGGCAATGGCCTTGTTGGCATCCTCCTCACTTCCCATCGTGACGAATCCAAAGCCCCGAGGGCGTCCGGTTTCGCGATCAAGGATGATTCGAACTTGCATCACGTCTCCGTAGGGAGAAAAAACATCAAGAAGATCGGACTCAGTGAGTTTAAAGGAGAGGTTTCCAACGAATAGTCGAGTTTCCATCAAGGTATATACGGTGATTTGTGGCAGAGACTTCCGCTCTGAAGGAGTTCCCGACCGCCGGGTCTCAAACTACCACCGGTGAAAACCCACGTGCTAGTCTCCTCCCTCGAAGGGAGCGTGTCTGCCGCATTCGAACCTTACAGTTGCGTAGAACGTTGTAAATGTAAAACCCTTTTTGCATCGATCCTCCGGTTGAGTCAAAAAGGATGACTCCGGCAAGAGACAGGAATGCCGATCTGTCCGAGGGTTGGGGCGTAGCGGTTGCCTGGGATGCAGCTGTTCGAATCCAGTCGAGGGCTGGGAAGGGAAGCGTTGTCCAACCAAAGAGTTGAATGGGGTGTGTTGTCCCCTTCTGAGGCTGTTCAATCGGCTGGCGGGAACCCACTAGACCGCCGCGATTCTGAGGTCGCAGGCGCACTCCACGTGTTTCGTTTGGGGAAACATATCCAGCGGGGTGACCGAAACGAGTTGGTAGGGGCCTCGGTGACACAGTTCGGCCAGGTCTCGGCAAAGCGTGGCCGGATGACAGGAAAGATAAATGATTTGATGGGGGCGGTGGGTTTTCAGGGTGTGCAGGAGATCGAGGGCGCATCCCCGGCGAGGCGGATCCAGGATAACGCTGGTCTGGGCTGCTTCATATTGATGGATCACCTGGCCGATGGCTTCTTCCGCGGGGGAGGCGATGAACTCGCCATTGATTCGATCGCGCTGAATGGCGTTTTCCCGAGCCGCTTGAATGGCTTTCTTATCAATCTCCACGCCGGTAAACCGTTCGACGAGATCCCCCACTTCAAGGCAGAAGAAGCCTGCCCCGCAATAGAGGTCGAGAAGGTGGGTGGAGCCGGAGTCGCTGAGGAGTCTTCGAACGGTGGCCACCATCTCGGGGAGGAGGTGATAGTTGACCTGAAAAAACGAGTCGGGTGGCAAGACCCAATCATCGGGCATCATCCGGAGATTGAACTTGATCCCGTTCTTTCGTGGGGGATCCTGCCGGACGGTTTGAAGTTGCTCGTTCAGCGCGGGTTCCGCGATATGGCAATGGTCCACATCTACGACGAGTCGATTATCGTGGCGGAGGAAACCGACGCTCATTCGTTGCGTTCGCTTGCTGTACTGGGTGCGCACGAGAATCCGGTTCCGATAGCCGTAGGGGGTTGGCTAGGGGATCGGCGCTTCAATGGGAGGATCGGCAAATCCTCCGATTCGTTTGAAGAGATCGATTAACTGTTTTCGCTTCGTGCTCAGTTGGACCGGATAGGAGAGGTGTTGGTATTGGCAGCCCCCGCACGCGGTGAAGTGGGGGCATCGTGGGGTGGTTCGCTCGCTGGATGGATCTCGAATCTCAAGCAAGCGACCGCGTGCAAAGCTCTTTTTAACCTCGGTAACCTCGAGTTCGACGTTCTCCCCAATGGTGACAAACGGGACGAAGACGACGATTCCCTGGTGATGGCCGACCCCTTCGCCTCCGAATGCGATATCATCAATTCTCAGCGAGATGCGGTCACCAGGCTGAAGAAACGATTGGGCGTCGGGACGGGTGGAGTCTGAATCCAACAAGAGGTTGGTTTCGGAATCGGTTCGGTGCTTTGAGCGGGGCACAGGTGAGCCAATGGGTTAAAAAAAGAATCCGGAAACGAATGGCGTTTCCGGATTCCAGTGGAACGATTAATTCTCCTAGTTGTGAGGGACTGAACGGTAGTGCTCCTTGAGGAGGTCGATCCCAAAATCGCCAGCGAAATCCCGCCAGGTGGCGTGGACGTGATTGGCATCGTTTTGGATGTTGTCGTATTCGAGGAGAAACGTGGGGCCCTGGACGCTGTAGTAGTGGGCATCCCCCAATTCCAGGCCTCCCATCCACGCAAAATAGATGTTTTCGATCCCGGCACCCTCGATCGTCTCGAGATCCTGTTCGGCAAGTTCAGGGCGGTTGCGGTGAGCATATTGTTCGATGATTTCCATCAGGAGCTCCTTTTGGTGCCAATTCAAAGAGGTCGACCGAATGCCCTTGTGCTTGAGGGGGCCGACTTTTCGGTCGGCAGAGGTAAAGATATCGCGAGGGGCGTCTTTGCCAACGTGGGCGGTCTTCAATTGATTCTTGCGAAGCGATTTCACCAGCTTTCGGGCGGTATCCTCCTCAAGGCCCAAGACGCGAAGCCCTTTTCGGGGGCCGGATTTGACGTGAGCCGGATTCGTCCCGTAGAACGAGGGGGTGCCGGAAGCAAGATGGCCGTTGACGATGGTGTAATTGAGGGAGAGATGATGCCCCTCGAAGCGCCAACCCCAGGTGCCACTTGAGGACGGAGTGCCAAAAATGCTCACGTGATAGAGGGCGGGATCGCGGGAAAAACGCCGCCCGGGACCTTCCATCTCCTGGAGGATCTTCTCCAGCGTCATGATGGTCATCGCCTTTTGCTGGCCGTCTCGGCTCATCCCGGTGCAGAGGAGGGCCATGGCCAGGGTGGCCTGTTCCGACTGCATCTTGTTGAGCGGAAGCCCTAGTCTCTCCTTGGGAATAAAATGCCAGTTAAGGCGTTCATCGTTTCCGAAATCAAATGAAGCGACGGCGCGTTGTTCGTCGCTCAGCGCATTGAGGAAATTGGTGGCGGCACCGACCATCTCATCGGCCGCCTGGTTGGCGGTCAGACGGGAGGGATTGGCGAACAGCGTGGCGATGAGGGTGGACAGCAGGAGTGCTCTTGGGACCGTGTTCATGGGGGAACGATTTGCGATCTCACTGGAAAAGGCAATGCCTAATTTGGAAGACAGGCCTGGGTCTCCGGTTGGAGCCTTGGACCGGTGGGCGCGGTCAGGCGGGCGAGGGTTCATGAAGGAGCCTCTCGCCAGAAGGAGGGATGCCCCCCCGGGGGTGAGCCGAGGTGAAACGAAGGAGGTAGCGGAACATCCTTCTTGTTGGAACTCCTCAGGCAGGCTAGGGTCTGGCCTTCAGAGTGGCCAGGTGACCCAGGCACCATGGTCGAGGGCTGTGTCGATGAGTGATCCGATCCCACCCACCAATCCCAACCGTTTGGATGACGTGTTTGTTCAGTCACGACGGGAATTGGTCTCGATCCTCCTGATCTGGTTGGTGTTCGCCGGTTGGGTGATCGCGGCGTCCGCCCTCCTTGCCTATGACGATGTTTCGGAGGGTGTTGATTTGGTTTTTGGGATGCCGGCCTGGGTATTCTGGGCGATTGGACTTCCATGGATCGGGGCGAACGGGGTGATTTTTTGGTTTTGTCTGGGGTTCATGAAGGATCAATCTCTGGAATCAGAGGAGACGTAGCTCAATGGATCAGAGCGGGAACGTGATTCATCTGGTTACGAGTGCGCAAGGGGCCACCAACGCGGCCCTGGTCACCTTTGGAATCTATCTATTGTTCGTGTTTTTCCTGGCATGGCTCTCGAGCCGGGTGCGGAGTCGCAAGGAGTTTGTCAGCGAGTATTTCCTGGGGAGTCGAGGCTTGGGGGTTTGGGCCTTTGCTCTGACGTTCGCGGCGACCAATGCGTCCGGGGGGAGCTTCATGGGGTTCCCCGCTTTGATCTATACCCACGGGTGGGTGCTGGCGCTTTGGATCGCAAGCTACATGGTGGTGCCCGTGGTCACCACCGGTTTGCTGGCCAAGCGATTGAACCAGGTGGCCCGACGGGCGGGGGCCGTGACCGTGCCCGAGATCCTCCGGGAACGGTTTGGGTCTCCCGGGGTGGGTTTGGTGGCGACCGGGTTGCTTACTTTCTTCATGTTCTTCTATCTTCTGGCGCAGTTCAAAGCCGGGAGCAGCATTTTGGCGACGCTGCTTGGGGAGATTGCTGTTTTCCAGTCGGCTGTGGCTTGGGTCGCAGAATGGCAGCAAGGCGTGCCTTTGTTCGAGGCCGCCGAGCCAGACTATTTGCTGTGTTTGTTGGTGTTCTCGGGGACGGTGATCGCCTACACGGCTTACGGCGGGTTTCGCGCGGTCGTTTGGACGGATGTCATGCAGGGAATCGTGATGGTGATCGGCGTGGGGATCATGTTTTTCCTCGTCCTGCAGCAGACCGGTGGGCTGGGGAAGGCGACTCGGTCGGTGGCCGAGATGACGCCGCCCGATCATGGTGAGATTCGGATCCGACTGACCGAAGCCCTTGACCGAGACGTGGTGCTCCGGAAAGGGGCTTGGCTCGAAGTGCTCGAGGAAGGCCGCAGAGAAAGCATGGTCCGGACGAAGCGGTTGACGCGAATCCCAGCCGATACGCTGGAACTCGAAGAGATCCCGGCCCTGATTGTGACCACGCCGAGTGAGATTCAACGAATTGATCCGGATCCCCTGGCCGTCCCGGTTCAGACGGAAATCACGGTGCGGACTCCTTATGAAAGCGGCGCTGGGAAGAAAGGGGCCTATGTGTCCGCGCCGGGGCCTTCGGTGGAAGGAGATGTGGGCTTTCTTTCACTGGGGATGGCCCTCAGTTTCTTTGTATTTTGGTCCTTCGGTGGTGCGGGCCAGCCCAGTAACATGGTTCGTCAGATGGCGTTCAAGGACGCCCCGACCTTGAGGCGCTCCATCATGATGGTCTCGGTTTATTATTCCCTCATTTATTTTCCGTTAGTGATCATCTTCTGCTGCGCTCGGGTAATCGTTCCGGGCATGGAAGTCGATCCTGATCGAGTCATGCCAGAGACGGCCCGAGTGCTCGCGTCCGTCGCCGGGGCGCCTTGGCTCGCAGGGTTGATCGTGGCGGCACCCTTCGCCGCGGTCATGTCGAGTGTCGACAGTTTTCTCTTGATGGTTTCATCCGGGTTGGTTCGTGATGTTTATCAGCGCAATATCAACCCCGGCGTGAGCGAGCGGCAAATGAAGATATTGACTTACGGGGTGACCAGTCTGGTAGGGATCGCCGCCGCGCTGGCGGTCCTGAATCCGCCTCAGTATCTCCAGAACCTCATCGTGTTCTCGACGGGAGGCCTGGCGGGGTGTTTTCTGGTGCCGATGGCGTTGACGCTCTTCTGGCCGAGGATGACTCGTGCCGGGGTTGTTGCCGGCATGCTGGGCGGGTGTGGCACGCACTTGTTGCTTTATATCCTCGGTTATTTCGTTCATGGACGCTTTGCGGTGTATTCCTTTCTTGGCCTGGAGGCCTTTATCTGGGACATGGTCGGGGCGGGAATCTGTTCCATTGGGGGCAGCCTCGGCTCCCGTCCGCTTCCGGGGGATCTGGTTTGTCGGTTCTTTGGAAGCGTTTCAGATTCGCGGAGGAACACCGGTTGAGCGCGAATAGTTTTTCGCTTTTCGACTTTTCGTGGCCATGACTGGCCCTCTAAGTTCTTCCCGTGATCGCCTTGGTTGATTACGGATCCGGGAACATTCGAAGTGTTCACAAGGCCCTGCTCGCGGTGGGGGGCGGGGTCACTTTGGTGAAGCATCCCGAGGATCTTTCCCCTGATGTCCGGGGGATGGTTTTACCGGGGGTGGGCGCTTTCGACGACTGTGTTTCGGCGCTGCAACGACAGGGGTTATGGCCGGTCATTGAGCAACACATCCAGTCGGGAGGTTATTTCCTGGGAATCTGTGTGGGTTACCAGGCCTTGTTCCAATCGAGCGACGAATTCGATAGTGGGGCTGCCGGGTTGGGGGTTTTTGATGGCCGGGTGATTCGTTTTCCGGAGACACCGGGTTTGAAGGTTCCCCAGATCGGCTGGAACCAGTTAGAACTGAGTCAGCCAGACTGCCCGTTATTTGAGGGGGTTCGTGAGGGGAGCTATGCCTATTTCGTACACAGTTATCATCCGGAACCGACGGATTCGAGCATTGTCGTGAGCTATACGGACTACGGTCGGCGATTCGCCTCGGCGGTCTGGAGGGGGCGTGTTTTTGCCACTCAATTCCATCCGGAGAAGAGTCAGGCGGTTGGTCTGAAAATCCTGAGAAACTTCGTCGATTTGGTGAAGAAGGAGACGGGTTAGATCTGGCTTGACCGGGAGGAGCTTCCGCTCCGGTTGCGGGTGGCTCTTTCATCACCTTCGGTCGGTTTCTTGAAAGAAACGGATGGCATGATCGTCGGGGTAGATGTCGAACCGGTTCAGGGATTGGGGGCCGTTTTGTCTTCGTGTGGAGGGGGGAGTTCGAGGATTTCGATCTCCTTGAACGCGATTTCCATGCCGCTGCCCGCTTGCAACTGGAGGGCGATAACCCCGGTTCGAGGGGTGCGAGGGTCGGTTTCCGTGAAGCGGGACGCCAGTTGGCCATTCAGACGGATTTCCCCAGTGTCCCCCAACATCTTGATTTCGTAGGCATTCCAGTCGTCCTTTCTGTGGGAAGCCGCGATGATCGAAGGTTCGGCGGCCACGAGGGTGCCTCGGCCCTTTTCCTCATAAAAGGTTCCGGTATCGCCGCCTCCGATGTCCGCTTGGTAGCCGGTCACGAGAAACTCATCCGGCCGGCCGATGGGACGACTTCGGAACTGAATCCCGCTGGCGCCATCGGTTAGTTTGAATCGGACGCGAAGGATGAAGTGCTGATAATTTCCCTTGGCAATGAGAAACGTATTGCGGTTCAGCCCTTTGGGTTTTGTGCTGCCCACGATGATCCCATTGATGACCTTCCAGTGAGCGGGGTCCCCAGACCATCCATTGAGGGTGGTTCCGTCGAAGAGGGAGCGAAACATGTCCTCCTGGGCGTTGGAAGAAGTGCTAAGGGAAGCCGTGAGAAGAAGGGCGACGAACCCCCAAGGGATAAGCTGAGAGGGCGTGTGCGGGATGCGGGCGTTTTTCATGATCGGCAGAGCGTTGGCTGAATGAATGGAAACGACGGTCCTCGAATCGACTCGAGGGAATCCTGCCAGGAATTCCTTGAGGGGCAACCCCACAGGAAGGCATTTGAGTCAGTGGGGAACCCGGGTTGGGTTTCACTGGGTGGCGAGGGTTGGCGGGACTGGGTCCGCGCTGCTGAATCGGAGGCTTGTGGCCGGGGCAGGCCCGGATGGTGACCCCGGAGAGAAAGTGAGATTTCGGCTCTTGTCTGGGTCCTGAGCCTTGTGGTACCGTTCCTCGGAGAACGAAACCGAACTGAATTTAATTGAGAAAAACCATTATGGCACACGAGTTACCCGCCTTGCCTTACTCGACTGACGCGCTTGAGCCGCATATCGATACCCAGACCATGGAGATTCACCATGGGAAGCATCACAACACCTATGTGACGAAGCTCAACGCAGCGCTGGAAGGCAAACCGGAATTGGAAAGCAAGTCGATCTGTGAGTTGCTGGGTGATTTGGATGCGGTGCCCGAGGCGATCCGGGGGGCGGTTCGGAACAACGGCGGTGGGCACGCTAATCACACGTTCTTCTGGAGCATTTTGGGGCCCAACGCCGGCGGGACGCCAACCGGTGCGCTGGCCGATGAGATCAACGCTACTTTCGGGAGCTTTGATGCATTCAAGGAGGCCTTTGAAAACGCCGGTGCCACGCGGTTTGGCAGCGGATGGGCGTGGCTCTTCGTCAACCAGGACGGGAAGCTTGAAGTCGGGTCTTCTCCCAACCAGGACAATCCCGTGATTGAGGGGAGGGGCCAGGCCATTCTCGGATGCGATGTCTGGGAACACGCTTACTACCTGAAATATCAGAACCGCCGTCCCGATTACCTCAAGGCGTTCTGGAATGTTGTCAACTGGGACGAGGTGAATAAGAACTACGAAAACGCGAAGAGCTAGCGCGCGTTTCTTCAAGGATCAAACATCAAACGGCCAAACCACCTTCCGCATTGCGGGAGGTGGTTTTTTGGTGTGGATCCTTCCCGTCGAGCGACTTGTCAGACCCCGGGGAATCGCTATGATGCCCACGATTTCATGGAATTCCTGGATTACCTCGTTCTGGTTGTTTATTTCGGCGTGATGTTGCGCATCGGGCAGGTCGCCATGCGCCGAGTCAAAGCCCAAGAAGATTACTTTCTGGGGGGGCGTTCCTTTGGTCGGTTCATCCAAGCCTTTGCCGCCTTTGGGGCGGGGACGGGTTCCTCGGATCCGGTGAATACCGCGCGAACGAGCTTTACCAATGGGATGAGCGGGATTTGGAGTACCATGTCTTGGCTCTTTGTGACGCCATTTTATTGGATCACGGCGGTCTGGTATCGCCGGATGCGGCATTTGACCTTGGGGGATTGGTTCGTGGAACGTTATGAGTCGCGCTCCATGGGAGCGGCTTACACCGCGTTCGGTATCCTCTTTTACATGGTCTACGGCTCGATGTTGTTTTCGGCCATTGGGAAGGTGGCGGCACCCTTGTTGGGGGATACCGTGAGGCTGGGAGGCGGTGAGGTGGCCTTGGAGTACATCCTCGTTCCGATCATTGCCGTGATCGTCATTCTTTACGGTGCCTTTGGTGGGTTGATGGCCGCTTATTGGACGGATGTCCTCCAGGGAATCTGCATCATTGTGCTGTCGGTGCTGTTGATCCCCTTTGGATTGAATGCCCTCGTCGAACGCTTTGGCGATCCCTCCGCTCAAGGCATGCTCGATGGCTTTGCCATCATGCACGAACAATTGCCGGCCTCGATGTTCACCCTCATTGGATCGGTTAACGCGAGTGATTTTCCGTTGCACCGAATCATAGCGGTGACCGTGATTTCGCTCATCGGTATCGTCGTGCAACCGCACTTTATTGCCACCGGAGGGGGGTCGGCAAAAACCGAATCGCACGCTCGGGTCGGCCTTGTGGCAGGCAACCTGGCGAAGCGGTTTTGCACCATCGGTTGGGCGCTCACCGCGCTGATTGTTCTGGCACTGTTTGCCGATAACCCCGAAGTCGTTTCGGATCCGGACAAGGCGTGGGGCATCGCCTCCCGGGAACTTCTCCTTCCTGGCTTACGGGGACTCATGTTGGCATGTTTGCTGGCCGCGCTGATGAGTTCGGTGGATTGCTACATGCTGGTCTCTTCGGGGTTGCTGATTCGCAACGTCTACTTGCCCTTCGTCAATCCTCAAGCCAGTGAAAGACAATGTTTGAGGTTGGCCCGCGTGACGGGGGCGGTGGTGGTGGTGGGCGCGGTGGTGTTTTCCTGGTCAATGATGAACGTGTTTCAACAGTTGCAACTGACCTGGATCGTGCCGGTCTTGTTCGCGGCGCCGTTTTGGATCGGCATGTATTGGCGTCGCGCCACGACCACCGCGGCCTGGTTGACCATCGGGTTCACGGCCTCGGTGTTTTTCGTGATTCCTTGGCTGGCGCCAAGGTTGATTCCTGATTTGAGGACGAGCGAACGATTCTCGCAGGCGACTCACTTGGTGACCACGACCCTTCATCGAGAGGCAACGCCGGCCGATGTCCGTCGGCGGCAGGCGCAGATTGCCGCCTGGGATCAGCGTGCCGCATCGCTTTCGCTGAGGGGAACGGCAGCGGAACGGGCAGAGGCGATGAGGGCTCTGGGCGCTCGACCGACTGCTTTGGGATTGGGCGAAACGATGGAGCAAGTTCGTCGCACTGGAGGGCGGGCCATTTATTGGTCCGGAGGAATCAAGCCGATTGAAACCCTCCGTCTCCGTGAGGTTTCGCGTTCCAACGATGGGAACGTCTCGATGCTCGTCCAAGCCTATGACGGTCCGATGCAGGGTGAGGGGAATTTCAATCTGGATTTTATGATTTATGATGTTCTGGGCGTGGATCTTCAGGGGAAATCCGACTCCATGTTGGCGACCATGGAGCTCCCTCCCAAAATCATCGCGCCGTTTTTGGTGATGCTTGGTTTGAGCCTCTGCTCACGACGAAATCGGCCGGAGGTGCTTGATCGCTACTATGCCAAAATGAAGACCCCGGTGGAGGAGGATCCTGAGGCCGACGCTCGGGCCTTGACCGCCGCGTTGGAGAATCCCAAGCGATTGGAGTCTCGAAAACTTTTCCCCGGCACCGACTGGGAGTTTTGCCGCCCTAGCTGGGCGGATGTGTTGGGGTTTGTGGCGACGTTTGCGCTCTGTTTTCTCATCATCGGGTTGGCCATCGCGATTGCCGCCGTCGGGGCGTAGCGGCTCAGGTCAGGGACTTCCCCGGGCCGTCGGGCGGATTCCCGGCGCTCCGGGGTGCTTGAAGAATGGGTTCAGGTGCCAGAGAGTGGCGGGTGGGGGGCATGGGGATAGTCGGTCGCTTGGTAAGCAATGTGGAGTTCCGGGGTTTCGAGTGGGGCGCCCCCTTGGAAGCGCGAGGTCAGAACCCGATCGAGGATTCCTGATGTCAGGAGGGTTCGCTCAACAGGATAGGGGGGGCTGCCTTCCTCGATGAAGGACTCGATGGCTTTCAACAAATAGGCGAAGTGAGGGTAGTGGGGCGTACGCCGTTCCTCGATGCGGGTGGCCAGCAATTGGGCTT
>MDTE01065459.1_pt1 | contig 14096 bp, 11 predicted proteins | sample 811231 | NCBI WGS metagenome assembly MDTE01 (sample SAMN05326651, study PRJNA326480) | marine metagenome | isolation source: seawater | place: Indian Ocean: Red Sea | collected 2010 | reverse complement strand
TTTTTAAAAGTACCTGAGGAAACAATTATAGAAAAAATATGTTTTAATTTTCCCTTAAAAAAAACTAAATTTTATTTAATAGGAACAAAAGAAAATCTATCTTACTTTAAAAAAAAAAAGATAAAAAAAATAAAATTTGAATTTATAAACATAAAACCACATAATAAGGGACCATTATTTTCAATTTATCTTGGTGCTAAAAAAAAACATTTAAATGGATTAAAAACTTTTATTGTGTATTCAGATATTGTATGGAAATGGAATTTTAAAAAAATAAAAAAGGCAACAAACAAAAAAAAGATCATTGTATTTACGCATAAAAAATTTCATCCACATTTATACAAGAATTACAATTCAGATTTTTGCAAAACAAAAAAATCAACTGTTATGGAAATGTCAGCAAAAAAACCTTTTACCAAAGATCCTTTTAATGAAGATTTAGCTATTGGTTGTTATTATTTTGATAAATCAATCAATTGGAGTTTTTTTGTAAAAGAAATTTATAAAATAAAAAGAAATAAAAATATTGCTAACGAACTTTACTTACTGCATTTAATAAACAATTTAATTTATCATAAGTTAAATGTTTATACTTATAAATGTAAATATTTTGTTCACCTTGGAATTCCAGATCAATTAATAGATTATCTATATTGGAAAAATTATTTTAGCCAAGATACTAAAAAAAATATTTATAAAAATTTATTTGAAAATACAACAAATCTAATGTTGATGGCTGGCAAAGGATCAAGAATGGAAGCTAATCAAACTTCAAAACCACTTATTAAAATTGATAACTTAAAAATGTATGAAAAGGTATTCAGTTATTTTCCTAGTGATAAGAAAATTGTTATTACTAATTCAAAGATAGCTAAAAGTATCTCTAAAAAAGTACAAGTATTTAATATTAAATCAAGCGCAAGTTTTTATGATACATTGGTAAAATCAAAAAAATACTTAATAAATAATAATAATTATTTTTTACTTTCCTGTGACTGTTTTGCACATATTGATTTTTTAAAGTTTAGAAATTTTTTAGATATCAATAAGCCCGATATAGTTGTTTTTTATTTCGAATTTAGTTTATTTCAAAAAAAACTAAATAACCAACATACTCAGTTAAGTATTTTAAACTCAAGAATAAGAGAATTTCTAGTAAAGAAAAAATATAATCCCAAGCTTTATGGTCATGCTGGTTTTTTTTGGATAGCTAATGGGAAAATTTTTAAAAAAATTAATGAATTAAAAAAAATAAGTTTTAGCAGAGAAATCATTATTGATGATTATATAAAATATCTAAATGAAAAATCTAATTTTAAAATTAGTGCTTTTAAAGTAGAGAATTATATGCACTTAGGATCAAAATATGAATTAAAAGAATATAATTATTGGAAAAAAATTTTTAAAATAAGCTAATTTTAATTATTTATTCTTTTATCATACCAGTTATAGCCGGTAATAATATTTCTTAGATAATCTTCTTTGATACTATATTTTTCTTTGTGATATATTTTTTTTAAAAATTGTCCTGGTGTAAAATTGAGTGTAATTGTATCTCTACTTTTTGAATTTGGATTTCGATTTAGCCTATGAATAAGATTTGTATCAAACAAAACTGCTGTACCCGCTTCTCCAATAATTTTTTCTTCTTCCAGGTTATTTACTTGGTCTTCAGAAAATCTACTTTGTTTGAAATTAAATGTTTTTTTATTATGAGTTTTTGGAAAAAAACTAAAATAACTGTCTTTTGAAGTTACATCAGTTAAATATATCATTAATTTTAATTGGTTTCCTCGCACGTCTTTATGCCAGTCACTATTTGAAAGTCCCATTTCTGAAATTTCACTATGACTCGCTGACAAAACTCTTCTCAAATCGAAATCTGCCAAAAAAAAATTTCTTTGAAAATAGTTTGTTATTAGTCTTTGAATTTTAGATGTTAAAATTTTTTTAATCAACTCTATGTAATTGTCTAAAGAATCTATTTTCCATATTTTTTGTTTTTCAAGATAATTTGCTTCATTTTTTTTTATACATAAATTTATTTCATCACCAATTGAAATACATTCTTTTTTATCTATAACTAGTCCTAGATTCAAAAAACCTTCTGATTTTAAATTATCAAAGTTTTTTTTATCATATTCATCTATAAATTTTTTTGCTCTTAGTGGATTTGGTAAAGAAGCTAATTTTATTTTAGAAAAATATATTTTTTTCAATAATTCAGAATAGTTTTCTTTTATAATATTCATTTAATGCTGAGTTTTTGTTTCATGAATAAAATTTTATAAATACATTCTATTATTCCTGCGAATATGAAGGTTGAGATTATGCTATATGTAAAAAAAGGTATTGCTAATTTATAGCAAAGCAAAAAACCTTCAAATGTATAGCTGTAGTTTCCAAGCATCCATACTCCAAGATTAGTTATAATGAAGAATAAGCAGGCACCAAATAAAGAGCCTGTAATTCGATTGATCATATTTGATTTAAAGTATTTTGAGATCAAACCTATAATTACCACAGATCCCCATGTAAAGAATGTCAAATTATGAAATCCAATAAAAAAATCAGTTATAAAAAAACTTGCAAGTAATGCTGGTAAAAAACGAATACCAAAAAATACTGGCACATAAAAGCTTAAGGCTATTAAACTGGTAAAGTTAGGAGGGTGTGGAATAAATCTGCTAAGAGACAATGCAAAAAGTATTCCAACAGAAACTTTTAAATAATTCATTTTACCATCATATTTAACTATTAAATAATATCAATTGACAAAAAACTAATAATTTAATTTAAAACCAATATTAAACAATCTTCCATTTTGTGAATATCCATGTGGTCTTTGATATTTTTCGTTTAAGATATTGGCGGAGTGCAAGTAAAAATCATATTCACCAATTTTTTTGCTTATAGATAAATTTACTATGTCGGTACTTCCTAATTCTACTGTTGCAAAAGTAGATGAGTGAGTGTCAAAATGTTTTCCATAATGATTATATTTCGCGCTCATATTAAATTTTCCAAAATAATTGCTAGTAAATTCTCTAATTAAATTAAATCCGTAGGTTTTTTCAGGCCTTCTTAATTGTGCTGATCCATCAACTTTTTCTGAAGATAAAAAAGAAGAAAATAAATCAATTTTATAATTCAAGATATTAAAATTTATTTCCGAATTAATTCCAGATTGTTTAAGATCTAGATTATCTGATCGATTTATATATTTGTTGTTTTCATATTCAATTTGATCATAAATATTAGTTTTAAACCCTCTAATTGATCCATTTAAATTATTTAAAAAATTAAATTTTAAATATATTTCATTAGATATACTTTTTTCTGGCTTAAGATCTTTATTACCAGAATACCCATAACTATCAGTTCCATACAATTCATATATAGTAGGATTTCTAAAACCATGACTTCTATTAAATCCAAAATTAAAAATTTTGTATTTTTGATCTAAATTAATTTTACTTGATTGATTATTGCCTGTTTTTTTATTTCTATCACTTCTAATAAAAAAAGATAGGTTTGAATTATTAAAAAAGTCATAACCAAGATTTCCGTAAACAGATAAATTATCATAATAACCCTTTGTTGAAGATGTATAAGAACCGTTGTTTTTAAATTCGCCATCATCATACCTATATTCTGATCCATAACCGTAAGAAAATTTATTATTTAATAAATTTGAAAAGTCATATTTTGCGCCAATGGAGTTACTGTCATAGTAATCTATGATATTTTTTTCATCGTATTCTCTATCGTACAAGTTATAAAATAATGTAAATTGATTTTTACTGTTCTTTTTTAATTTATTAATAAAAAATTGAGTTGATAACATTTTGTTATTTCCTTCATATCCAATTTCATCAGATGCGGAATTATCATACTCAGCAACTGTTTGTCTAAGATATATCGAATTTTTAATTTGAATATCATTAATCCACTTTTCTAAATTAAAATTTCCAGTAAGATTTTGTACTTTATCATTTTCTTTTCCACCAAATTTTGCACTATTAGTATTATTTTTTACTCCACCGAATTTGAAATTGATTGCTGTTAAATCTTCTGAAATATGATTTTTATTAATTAAGAAATTAATATTTTCTTTATTTCCCTTATAAATGGAAGCATAATCTTTATAATCACCAGTAGTTATAATGTTTATTGCTCCACCAATTGCATTAGGACCAAAAATAGTTGCGGTAGGTCCTTCGTATACTTCAACTTGTTGTATTGTTTGAATAAAATCAACTCCAAAATCGTGAAGCCCTTGCGTGGTTGATTGATCATTTATAGCGACTCCATTTATTAATACTAATGTATGATTTGATCCTGATCCTCTCATAAATAAAGATGCTTGCTGGCCTTTTGGACCTGACTGTGTAATATTTATGCTTGGTATATCTGATAAAACATCAATTAGATCAATAGCTCCACTTTTTTCAATTTGTTTTCTTGTAATAATTTTTTTTGCAATACTATTAACATTCAGATTGGATGTATTTGAAATACTAGAATTTATTTTTAGACATGGGATATAATTTTTGTTATCCCATTCACAGCTAGTTAGTTTGTCTTTATCTATAGTATTGCTAAAAGCAGTATTGCTAACAAGAAATAATAAAATTAAAAAAAATTTTATTATTAAATTCATTGTACTAAATTTAATTAGACCAAATCATCTTTAAAGCCAGCTTTTTCCTCTCCAGAGTCAAAACATTGATAGGGATCATCTAAATTCTTAAAATCTTCAATACCACCATGAGGATCTGCGCCAGGTTTAGGCATATATTTTTTAAAGTACTCTTCTTTTAATTCCTTATAAATTTTTTCTCCTTCTTTATCATTTTTTTCAGCTTTTTCTATTTCTTTCCATCTATTTTTTGGAAACTTAATGTATAAAGCAAAGCATTTTTTTATTTCTTCTATTTCTTCTGGTGGATATTGTGGCATATTAAGTATTGGTTTATCAGTTAAACATTTTGTAATTGTTTCTTTTTTTATCAAACCTAGGTCTTCACACATTTTTCTTAGAGGTGTACCATGAAAAGGAACAAAACTATATATATTTGCATTATCAGAGTCTATTTCTCTATTTAATTCTATTGTATCAAAAGCAAGTTTTTTAGTTTCAGTTGGGAATCCTGTAATGTTATTTACACTAAATTGAACATTATATTTATGAGGGATTTTTAATTTTTCAATTATATCTTTATTTTTCCATCTCCTATCTAAAATTTTTTTTCTAAATTCTTCATTACCATGTTCAACTCCAAAAGAAATTCTATGAAGTCCGACTTCGCTTAGTTTTTTTATATTGTAATCGTTAATTGTTTCTGGTCTAGTTTGCATCCAAAATGGTAGATTAATATTTTTGTACATTTCACAAAACTCTTCAAATTCATTTTTACTCATTGCTAAAAATGTATCGGCCCAAAAATAATTGTATTCTACTTTATGCTCATTTTTAAAGTGAAGAAGTTCTTCATAAACTAATTTCATATTTTTTTTTCTAAAAAAGTTGTGACCCAAACCTTTGTATAACTTCATCTGATCTGGCGAATTACAAAAAGTGCATGTATAAGGGCAACCTCTTATTGTTTCGACTGGATACATTTTGTAAACTTTTCCTGCCATTGGTCTGTAAAGTCTATTCTCTTCAAATAAACTTGTATCTATTTTAGGATTTTTATTAATATCTACGGGTTTGGTGATGCTATTTTTAATTATTTTTTTACCTTTTTTTACCCACAAATTTGTTACAGTGTCGTAACTTGTTTTATCATTAATATTTTTACATAAATCTATAAGCGCGTTTTCACCTTCTCCAACACAAACCATGTCAATTAAATCATATTTTATACAAATTTCGGGGGCAAAAGTTGGAAAAACACCTCCTGCTACAACAGGAATATTATTTTTTATTTTATACTCTTTAATTTGATCAAGAATTTTTATTCCCAATTCCCACATATCTTCTGTTGACGACATTGCAAGTAAATTTGGCTTAAATTCTTTAATTAATTTATTTAAATCATCTTTCCAATTAGAATTTTTTATTCTCATGTTACGTTTTTCCATTTCTTTCTTATATGGAACTACGTTTAATGATTCTTCTTTTGATCCATCTGAATCTATTCCAAAATCTACGGCATAATATGTTGTATCAAAAATTTTAACTTCATGACCTTTAGATTTTAAAATTGCGCAGAAGGTTGCTATTGCAGGTGGTAGCATGTTCATTCCAAAAGTATTTGGATAAATAAACAATACTTTTATTCCTTTTTTCATTTTCAAACTTATAACTTAACTTATTAAAATCTCATACCAATTGATTAAATAGAGTAAATTAGATACTAAAGGCCATAGAAAAACTCAAGTTTTTTGTTGATTATATTAATTTAAACATATTTCTTTACAGTTCATAAATTGAACAGTATTGTTCATTTTTTGAACAATACTTTCAAAATGAACAAAAAAGATAACAATAAAAAAATACTGATTTTTGGCGCAGGCTCAATAGGCAATCATTTTTCTTATGCGGCTACTAGGCTAAAATATGAAGTTTATATAACTGATAAAAGCAAAATTTCATTAAAAAGGATGAAAAATATTATTTATCCTCAAAGATATGGTCAATGGAACAGTAAAATTATTCAAACTGATTATAAAAAAATTTTTTCAAAAAATAAAACTATGTTTGATCTAGTCATTATTGGCACGCCTCCTAGCACACATCTTTATCTATTATCTAAAATTTACAATAAAATTAGATACAAAAAAATTTTAATTGAAAAACCTCTGGCTTCAATAAAAAATAATTTTAGAGAAATAAATCAATATAAAAATCAAAAAAATTTATTTTGTGGCTATAACCATTCTGTATCAGAATCATTTTTGTTTTTTTTAAAAAAAATTCAAATTAACAGAAAAAAAATTAAATTTGCCAAGGTTTATTGGCAGGAAAATTGGGATGGGATTTTAAATGCACATTTTTGGTTAAAAGATGAATATGGGAGTTATCTTGGAAACTATTTAAAAGGAGGAGGAGCACTACAAGAGCATTCTCATGGAGTTCATGTCTCTCTTTGTATTCTCGAAATTTTTGAAAAATTTAAAAATTTAAAATTGCAAAGTAAAATTATTTATAAAAAAAAAAAAAGAACCAAATATGATATATTTAGTTTTACAAACATAACTGGTTTAAAGTTTAATTTATTTTACCAAACTGATTTAATAAAAAAAAGAGCGAAAAAAAGTGCAGAAGTTTATGGTGACGAATTTCAATTATATTGGATGGTAAATTATAAAAAAAATTATGATGCCGTAATTGAGTTAAATAAAAAAAATAAAAAAATCAAATTATTTAAAAAAAGCAGATCTACCGAATTTGAAAATGAATTAAAGCATATTTTTAGTATTAAAAATGAAAAACAATATAAAAAAACTAATTTAAACTTAGACAAAGCAAAAAATACCCTTAAAATAATAAAAAAGATTTTTAGCAATGACAAAAAATAATATTTTTGAAAATTTAGTAGTACTGGATATTGCAAACAATCATTTTGGAGATATAGAACACGGTAAAAAAATTATAAATGAGTTTTCAAAAATAATTAAAAAGAATAAAATTAAAGCTGCATTTAAATTTCAATTTAGGCATTTAGATACATTTATTCACAAATCTCAATTAGAAAATAAAGAAAATAAATATGTAAAAAGATTTTTAAGCACAAGATTTTCAGATGATAATTTTATTAAACTAGTTAAATTAATAAAGAGAAATAAAATTTACACTGCATGTACACCTTTCGATGAGAAATCAGTGGATTTAATTGAAAAAATTAATTTTGATATAATTAAAATAGCAAGCGTTTCATCAAATGATTTTTCCCTTTTATCAAGAGTTGTAAAAAATAATATCCCAAAAATTATATCAACAGGTGGATTAACTACTGAAAAAATTGACAAGATTGTAAGTTTTTTTAAGCATCAGGGTCAAAATTTTTCATTAATGCACTGCATTTCAATTTATCCAACGGAAAATGCCGATATGCATTTGAATTTTATTAAGAACCTAAAAGAGAGATATAAAAATGTCCCAATAGGCTGGTCAACTCATGAAGAGCCAGACAATCATTTACCTGGAATTTTAGCGTATTCTTGCGGAGCTCAAATGTTAGAAAAACATATTGGAATAAATTCAAAAAAATACAAACTTAACAAATATTCAGTTTCTCCTTCACAATTTGAAGATTATTTGTCTAATTTAAACAAAGCAAAATCCATGTTGGGTCTGTATGACAAAAAAATTAATAAAAATGAATTAAAAACTTTAGAAAAACTTGAAAGGGGAGTTTATGCAGACATAGATTTTAAAAAAGGAGATAAAATTGATAGAAGCAAATTATACTTTTCCTTTCCATTAGTCAGGGGTCAATTAAGCGCAACAGAATTTACAAATAAATTTTCACCTTCTTATTCACCTGATTTATTTATAAAAAGGAAAATAAAAAAAAATCAATTAATAAAAAAAAATGATATTTTATCAAAAAATTATAACAGCAACAAATTCATACTTAAATCTTCAATTCACCAGTTGAAAGCTATTTTAAATTATAACAAAATAGAAGTCGGTAGTAATTTTGATCTTGAGATTTCTCATCACTATGGCGTGCAAAATTTTAAAAAGTACGGTTGTTTTTTGTTTAATATTATTAATAAACAATATTGTAAAAAAATAATAGTTTTACTTCCAAATCAAAAACATCCACTACATTTTCATAAAAGAAAAGAAGAAACTTTTCATATTATTTCTGGAGAGCTTGTCTCTATTCTAGATTATAAAAAGCATGTTTTATTACCTGGCGACCTAATAGATGTTAAGCCTGGAATATGGCATGAATTTTATGCGAATAACAAGGGCTGTATTTTTGAAGAAATTTCAACAACAAGTTATACTGACGACTCTTTTTATCAAGATCCAAAAATTAAAAATTTAAAAAGAGAAGATAGAAAAACTTTTTTAAAAAGCTGGGGAAGATTTGAAATTTAAATATTTTCAATTAAAAAAATGATATTAGGAAAGAAAGTTTTAGTTATAGTGCCAGCACGTGGAGGTAGCAAGGGAATCAAATTAAAAAATTTAATAAAAATTAATGGTAAAACTTTAATTGAACATGTTGCCAATATAGTAAAAAAACTTAAATTTGTGGATTTATCAGTAGTATCATCTGATCATAAAAAAATATTATTAAATAGTATCAAAACTAATGTATTTAAAATTGTTAAAAGGCCAAAAAAATTATCTGGCGATAAAATTTCAGATCTAAAAGTTTTAAAACATGCTTTAAAAGAGGTGGAGAAGAAATATGGAAATTTTGACTTAGTTGTAATGTTACAACCAACTTCAGTTTTAAGAAAACCTCATCATGTATATAATGCGGTTTTGAGTTTAATAAAAAATAAGTTTGATTCTGTTTGGTCTATTAGTGAAACAAATTTGAAATTTCATCCACTAAAACAACTTATAGTTAAAAAAAAATTGTTAAATTTTTATTCAAAGTATGGCAATAAGATAATAGCCAGGCAACAACTAAAACCTACTTATCATAGAAATGGATCGGTATATGTTTTTAAAAAAAATACTTTATTAAAGCAAAATAAAATTCTTGGAAACAGAAGTGGATATATTTTAATAAAAGAAAAACAAATTTCCATAGATGATTTATCAGATTACAAAATGGCTAAAGCAGAATTTTAAAAAAAATGAAAAAAAAAATATTAGTTACAGGAGCCGGTGGATTTATTGGGTCCCATTTAACTGAGATATTAGTTAAAAGAGGCTATAATGTTGTTGGGTTAGTTCCTTATAATATTGATAATAACTGGGGATGGATAGAAAGATTTGATAAACATATAAAAGATAATTTAGAAGTTTTACCTGGCGATATAACAGACGCATCTTTTGTAAATAAAAATCTCAAAAAAGTTGATGTAGTATTTAACTTGGCTGCCTTAATTTCGATACCTTATTCTTACAAATCTCCACTTAGTTATATAAATACTAATATTATAGGAACTCACAATTTATTAGAGGCTTCAAAAAACAATGGTGTATCTCTTTTTGTTCAAACTTCTACAAGCGAAGTGTATGGAAGTGCTCAATTTATACCAATAACAGAAAAGCATCCTCTAAATGCGCAGTCACCTTATGCAGCAACAAAAATATCATCAGATCAATTATCTTTGTCATATTATAGATCATTTGGTTTGCCAGTTACTGTAATAAGACCATTTAATACTTTTGGCCCAAGACAGTCACTAAGAGCTTCGATACCAACAATTATTTCTCAAATCATGAATGATAAAAAGAAAATTAAATTAGGAAATGTAAAAGCTAGAAGAGATTTTACATATGTAACAGATACCGCGGAAGGTTTTATAAAAACTATTAGCAATAAAAAAGCAGTAGGAGAAGTGATAAATCTTGGAACAGGCAAAGATTTTTCAATAAAAGAAACGGTAAATTTTATTTCCAATATATGTAATACAAAAATTGTAATTGAAAGTGATAAAAAAAGATTAAGACCAAAAAAAAGTGAAGTTAATAGACTTCTTTCTTCGAATAAAAAAGCAAAAGAAATTTTAGGTTGGGATCCATTTTATAAAAATAAAAAAGGATTTATAGAAGGATTAAGGAAAACAATTGAGTGGTTTAGTAGAAAAGAAAATACAAAGATATATAAGCCCAATATTTATAATTTGTAATGAAAAAAAAGATATTAGTATTTAGTGGCAGCCGAGCAGACTATGGTTTGCTTAAAAAAGTAATTATAAAATTACGTTTAAAAAAAAATATTAAACTAATTACAGTTATTGGTGGGCAGCATATTAGTCCATTATTTGGTAATACGTATAGGGAAATAATTAACGATAAAATAAAAATAAATTATATTTGTCCACATAAGATAAAATCAACGGAAGAAAAAGAAATAATAAATAATATATCTAAATCTTTGGTTTATTTTAACGCTGTTTTAAAAAAATCTAAACCAGACCTAATTTTATTGTTGGGAGATAGATATGAAGTTTATTCCTTTGCATTATCTGCTTTTTTGATGGGATTTTATATTGCACATATTCATGGAGGAGAAATAACCCAAGGAGCTTTTGACGATTCATTAAGACACTCAATTACAAAATTTTCTAATTTACATTTTGTGTCACACAAAAAATATAAGAAAAGAATTATACAGTTAGGTGAAAATCCAAAAAATATTTATATAGTCGGTTCTTTAGGATGCGAAAATGCAAGGACTGTAAAATTTAAATCAAAGAAACAATTATTTAGCAGTTACAATATACCATTAAAAAAAAAAAAAATATTAATAACACATCATCCAGAAACAAAGTCAAAATTAAATTATAATGATCAAATTAAAAATATTCTAATTGCAATTAAAATGTTAAAAAACACTCATTTTATAATCACATATCCAAATTCTGATACAAAAGGTAAAAAATTTATAAGAGAAATTGAAAATTTTAAAAGAAAAAATCCCAGAAATACAACTTTGATCAAATCTATGGGCGCAAAATTGTATTTAAATTTTTTAAAACATGTTGATTTAATTCTTGGCAATTCATCTAGCGGTATCATTGAAAGCCCAACTTTGAAAACCCCAACAGTAAATATTGGTGAACGCCAATCGGGAAGAGAGTTTTCTAAAAGTATTTTTACTTGTGGAAATGAAAAACTTCAAATTTACAAAACCATTCAAAAAACAATAAATAGTAAGAATAAGATAATTTTTGACGATATATATTATAAAAACAATACCTCAAAACAGATTGTAAAAATTATAACTAAATTAATTTACAAAAAAAATTTTGAAAAAAATTATAATAAAAAGTTTTATGACATTAAAATCTAAGTTAAAAAAAAACAAAGTTTATATTATTGCAGAGATAGGAGTTAATCATAATGGTAAAATAGATATAGCAAAAAAACTTATTGATTGTGCAAAAAAATGTGGAGCTGATGCAGTAAAGCTACAAAATTTTATTACGGAAAATCTTGCAACTAAAGATGCAAAAAAAGCTCCTTACCAATCAAAAAATATGCCTATTAAAGAAACTCAATTTAAAATGTTAAAAAAATTTGAACTAAAATTTAATGAATATTTTTTACTTAAGAAATATGCTTTAAAAAAAAAGATTGATTTAATATCTTCGCCCTTCGATGAAAAAAGTTTAGATTTTTTATCTCTAAAACTTAAGCTTAACACTGTAAAGATACCTTCTGGAGAAATAAATAACATTTTTTTACTTAAAAAATTAAATCCAAATAAATATAATATTATTCTTTCTACTGGAATGAGCAACCTCAAAGAAATTGTTGATGCGATAAATTTAATTTGTAAGAAAAGAGTTCTTATTTTTAAATCTAATAATAATATAATTTTATCTCTAAATAATTTTAAAATTTTTAAAAATAAAATTTATATTCTCCATTGTGTTACAGATTATCCTGTAGAAGAAAAGTATGCAAATTTAAACGCCATAAGTACTCTTCAAAAAAAGTTAAATTTTATAACTGGTTATTCAGATCATACAAAAAATATAATAGCACCTTTAATTGCTGTTTCCAAAGGTGCTAGAATTATTGAAAAACATCTTACATTAAATAACAATATGATTGGCCCTGATCATAAAGCTTCATTATCACCAAAAGATTTTTCAAACATGGTAAATTTAATACGAAGATATGAAATAATGGCAGGAGATGGTATTAAAATTCCACAGATTTGTGAGAAAAAAAATATTTTAATTGCAAGAAAAAGTCTTGTTGCTAAAACAAAAATTTTAAAAGGTGAAACTTTTACTATGCAAAATATTACAGCTAAAAGACCCGGAAAAGGTATACCACCTAATAAAATTGATTTTATTTTAGGAAAAAGGGCAAAAAAAAACTACTTAGAGGATGAATTAATCAAATAAAAATGAAAATTTTGTCAATATATCCTTATACTCACATTTCTTCAGCAGCCTTAATGATCAACGGAAAAATTGTTTCTGCATCGGCCGAGGAAAGATTTAATAGAATTAAAATGAGCACTGATTTTCCTATTCGTGCAATTAATTGGATATTAAAAACTAATAAAATCCGCTGGGAAGAAATAGATCATATCGTGGTCCCATGGAATCCATCTCATAATATTAATTATGCGTCTAGTAGATGGATTAAGGAAATGAGGTGGAGAGGTGAAATGTTAACTAATATTCCTATTCACATAATGAAGGCAATAAATTCTAAACCTGCTGAAAAAATGGAAATATGTTTTAATAAAACAAAAATTTCATTTTTAAATCATCATGAATGCCATGCGGCGTCAGCTTTTTTTACATCTCCATTTAAAAATTCAGACATTTTAACAATTGATGGTCATGGAGAAGTTGAAACTTGTTTTTTAGGTTATGGAAAAGATAAAAAAATAATAAAAAAGTTTTCAATCAATTACCCACATTCCATAGGACTATTTTATGGCACTTTTACAGATTTTTTAGGATTTAGAGCTGATGTCGATGAATGGAAAGTAATGGCGCTTTCATCATATGCAAAAAAAAAAATCAATATGATGAAAAAGTCGCAAATTTAATTCAACTAAATAAAAAAGGATTTGAATTAGATTTAAGCTATTTTGATTATTACAGTTTTGATAGAAGACCAAATTTATTTAGTAAAAAATTTACTAATTTATTTGGCCCCAAAAGAGACAAAAATGAAAATTTAAAAAAAAGACATTTTGAAATTGCTGGTGCTATGCAAAGACAATTTGAAAAAATAGTTTTTCATCTTTTGAAAATTACAAAAAAACTAGGAGGAAAATCTGGCAATATAGTTTTAGCAGGTGGTGCGGCAATGAACTGTGTGTTTAATGGTTTATTGAATAAAAGTAAGATTTATAATAATAATTATGTTCCATGTTATCCTGATGATCTTGGAGTTTCTATTGGAGGAACATATTTATTAAATGAAACACTATCAAAAAAAAAAAGAAAAATACATCAAGTAAGAACAGCTT
>MDTE01089716.1_pt1 | contig 14097 bp, 16 predicted proteins | sample 811231 | NCBI WGS metagenome assembly MDTE01 (sample SAMN05326651, study PRJNA326480) | marine metagenome | isolation source: seawater | place: Indian Ocean: Red Sea | collected 2010 | reverse complement strand
TGGAATTTTTCCTCCAAGCCTACTAAATTTTTTTGGATCTTTTAAAAATTCTACAATTTCTTCAACTTCTTCTTTGGCTTCTTCTACACCTGCAACATCATTAAAAGTTACTTTACCTTTTAATTCATTCATCATCTTGGCTTTAGACCTGCCAAACCCCATTGCACCACCTTTTCCACCTTGCATCTGTCTCATAAAGAAAATCCAAACAGCAATTAATAACAACATAGGAAACCACGAGAGCAATACCCCAAATAAAGAAGGCATTTTTTCCTCTAATGGTGCAGCAGAAATACTTACACCTTTATCTGAAAGTTTTTCAATTAAATTTGGATCATTTGGTGCATATGTTGAAAAACTATTTCCATTGGAATAAACACCCTTAATGTTATTACCTTGTATCTCTACTTTTACAATTTCACCATTATCCACAGAAGTTAAAAAATCTGAAAAAATAATTTGATTTCCACCTCTGATGTTTGGTTGTGGGTTTTTGAACATATTATATAGACCAATAGTCAAAAAAACTATTACTGCCCACATTGCTAAATTTTTAAAATTCATATCTATAAAATAAGAATTATTCTTAATTAAACAAGTGTCAAATTGGACTTTCTTTTGTAATAATCACTGTATGATTAACCTTTTTGATGATACACCCACCTAAAGTTTGTTTTAAAACCTTATTTTCTTTTATTTCTTTAATAATTTTATCAATTTTTTTTCCTCTAGCTGGATTATACATATTCCCAATCAATTTTATAGAGTCTGTCAAAGATCTAAATACAATTTCATGAGGATGATCAAAAAAACTTTCATTTATAACAAGCTTCTTTTTTTTAACATCATAATATGTGTTATTTTTTTTATTTTGTTCAACATAGAAGATAATAGCTTGATTAGAATTCTTTAAATTTTTAATTGTTAAAAATAATTTTTTTTTATCTAATCCATCATTGTCAAGTTGGGAAATTAAATTTCTTATTCTAGTTCTAGTATATTTAATATCATTATTACTTGGGTCATTCACAAAAAAATTAAATACATTTTTAGATATAAATATTAAATCCTCTTTTTTAAACTCTAGTAAGGGTCTAACTATATTAATTTTTTGAATTAGAGTTTTTTTTTCAAGCGAAACTAGTCCTTTTAAACCACTACCTCTTACCATTCTAATAAAGAAATTTTCAAAAGTATCATCAATATGATGCCCCAGAATAAGAAAATCAATTTTTGACTCCTTACATTTCTTGAATAATATTTCATATCTTTTTTTTCTTGCGATCGATTGAATATTGCTTTTAGGTTTTTTTCCTTTCCAAGTTAAAATTTCTGACTTAATTGAAAAATTTTGAAGAATCTTTTTTACTTTTTTTGCCTCCAAAGTGGACTCTTTTCTAAGTTTATGATCAACAATAATATATTTTGGATTTAAGCCATATTTTAAAGAATAAATCTTGCTTAAGAAAGCAAGAGCGAGGCTGTCTGGCCCTCCAGAAACTCCTACTATAAAATTACTTTTAATGTCAAATGATCTCTCAAATAATTTATATAATTTACTTATTTTATTTAATGAAAGCTTTTTTTTTATAGCCTTAGGAATTTTGTTTACACTCAAATTTTTGAGACTCATATTTAGCTTTTTGGATTACAGATTGATTGGCTTGAGGATATTGTTTTTCTACACCATTTATCATTTTACATCCTTGGTCTTTTTCTCCAATCTGTATCATTGATACACCAAGTTTTAATAAATTAATTGGTGCTTTTTCCCCTTCAGGATATTTTTGATATCCCTCCAAATATGCTGACGCAGCATCAGTGTAAAGTTGTCTTATTCTAAATGTTTCTGCATACCAATATTGTGCATTACCTGCCAATTTATGATTTGGATTACTTAAAACAAATTCTCTAAATGCTCTCTCTGCTGTAGGGTAATCTCCGACCTTTAAAAAACTAGTTGCAAAGTCGTATTGTTCATTTGGATCTATATTAGGTAAAATTTTATCCTCCGCTTGAAAAGTTTCAGTAACAATTGAAGCTGTTGCTTCTATAGATTGTGTTTGTTGAGAAGTTTCATTCGTTTCAGTATCTTTATATGATATTGACCCTAAATCTTGTGGCTCAGATGACCCTGGTAAATTTTCTATATTATTTTTTGAAGTACTTTTTGAAATTGAGTTTAGCTCTTGACCATTTAAAACACTTTCAATATCTTGAAATCTTACCTGATTGTCAGCCTGCACTTTTGATAACCTGTTTGAAAGTTTATCTAATTTAAAATTAATTTCTTCAAATCTATTTGTAAGTTGTTGAAATTGATTTTCAATTTCAGAAAGTTTTAATAAGTGTCTTGTAAGAACATCTTCAGAATTATAATTGGAATTTGAAGAATTCGAACTTGAGTCTGATGACGAATAAACTGCTTTCTCAAGAGTTTTAATATCTTTTTTTAGAATCTCCAAAGTCTCGTATATATTATGGTTATCAGCAGAAACTGAAGAGTAAAAAAATAAACTTAAAAAAACCAATAAATTTTTTTTAATTAATTTTAAAAAAAGTTTCATATTTTAGTTTATCTTTAAAATCATGGCAAAAAAAAGACCTCTTAAACAATGAATGTTTAAGAGGTCTTAAATAAAACTAAAATCTTAATTTGCTTTTACCGTAACTGATCTTCTATTTTTTGACCATGCTAATGGATTAGAGCCAGAGTCTACTGGTCTTTCTTTACCATAACTTAACACAGAAATTCTGTCTGAAGAAATTCCATAAGTCATTAAATAGTCTTTAGCGGCATTAGCTCTTCTTTCTCCTAGAGCTAAGTTATATTCTCTTGTTCCTCTTTCGTCAGCATGCCCTTCCAATACAATTGTTATATTAGAATTTTTTCTTAACCACGCAGCTTGTTTTCTTAAGGTCTCTCTTGACGCTGTAGTTAAAACCGACTCATTTGTTGCAAAAAATACTCTGTCAGGTACCCCTGATGCTAAGTATTCAACCGTATCTGTTCCTGTGTACACATCACCCTGCATTTGTCCTACTGATGTTTTTTGTGTCGCACAAGCAGAAAGCACAAAACACGCAGTGATTACTAAAAAAGTATTTTTTAGAATTTTGTTTAGTTTCATTATTACTCCTTGATCAATATTTCTAAAACTTAGTTTTCCACAACTAATTAGATGTTTCAAGTTAAAAAATCAAGCTAATAAACACTTAATTACTTAATAAAGATGACCATGATGGGTCTGATCCATCAGTTGGCGTTTTAATCATACGCTCATTATAACCTGTTAAATCTATAGACCATAATTTAGCAGAAAAACCCTCACCCTTGTCATCAGTTTTGGTCTCTCTATAAAAAATTAGTACTCGCCCATTTGGAGACCATGAAGGAGCTTCTTGGTAAAAATTCTCTGTTAATAATCTCTCACCACTTCCATCTATTCTCATAACACCAATATAGAATTTTCCTTTATGCAACTTTGTAAAAGCAATCAAATCGCCTCTTGGTGACCAAACTGGTGTTCCGTAAATACCTTTTCCAAAAGAAATTCTTTTAACATTATTACCATCACTATCCATAACATATATTTGTTGATATCCACTTCTATCAGAATTGAAGCAAATATATTTTCCGTTTGGTGAATAAGATGGAGAAGTATCTATAGATGGATGATTGGTAATTTTTTCAACTATTCTGTTTTCTAAATCCATTGTATATATTTCAGAATTCCCATCTTTAGCAAAACTCATAATTATTTTTTTTCCATCTGGTGAAAATCTCGGCGCAAAGGTCATACCAGGGAAATCACCTACAACCTCTTGCATGCCAGTTTCGATATCTAACAAGTAAACTCTTGGTAAATTTCTAAAATAAGAAAGATAAGTTACCATTTGACTTGTTGGATTGAACCTTGGAGTAAGAACTAACTCATTTCCCAAAGTTAGAAATTTATTATTTGCCCCATCTTGATCCATAATTGCTAACTTTTTAATTCTTTTCGTTTTCGGTCCTTCTTCGGCTACATAAATAATTCTAGTATCAAAATACCCTTTTTCTCCAGTTAGTCTCTCGTAAACTTTGTCTGAAATTATATGGCCTACTCTTCTCCAATTATTGGGAACAGTTGTAAATGCTAGGGCCATCATTTCTTTGCCAGCTAAAACATCCCATAACCTAAATTCTACTCTTAATTTTTCATCAATGAAATTTACTTTACCAGTGATTAAAGCTTGTGCTTTAATTAAGTTCCAATCTTCAAATCTTGGTTTCAAGTTTGCAATATCAGGTGCTTGTAAAAAAGCATTTTTATCTAAAGGATTAAATAATCCAGAAGTTCTCAAATTATTTTCTACGATTAGCGAAATATCAGAACCAATGTTTTCTTTTTTAAGAAGTTCTCCAAATTTTTTTCTTGATTTTTCATCAATTGATAAAGGTGAAACTGCTACAGGTAGAGGATTTAGATTTCCCCTAGTAATATCAACTTCAATTAATCCGAATGATTTTGATTGTAATAAAACAAATATTAAAAATGTTAGTAAAAATTTTTTAATTATCATATTTGTTTATACCTTAACCTTCTAGCATTTCTCTTGCGTCAAAATTTAACTGTAACTCTTTCCATCTCTCGTATCCAGTAGTTGGTACTCTTAAAGGTTGGCATAATTTTATTGCTCTAAGAGCACTTTCTGCCAAAACTTTATAAAATCCTTGACCTGGTCTATTCATTCTCGCGTGATCTAAAATTTCAGATTTTACGACAGATCCGTCAGGTTTCAATTCCAGTTTAATTCTGACTAATAAATTTTCATTATATGGCAAACCTAAAGGTATACTCCAGCATCCAAATATTTGTGCTTTCAAAGCATCTTCTTCACTTAATGATAAACCAGTATTTTCAAAATTTTTAACTTGATCTTGAGTAATTTTATCAGTCTTATTGATTGTTTCAGCACTTTCCTCTTTTGATTTATCAATTAATGCTGCAATATTATCAGGGTCAAAAAGTTCCTTTTTTTCAAACTCCGAAACTTGCTTTACTTCATTATCAATTTTTTCTGGGTTCTGTTTTTCTTCTTTTATTTTTTTCACCTTTTTAATCTTATCTTCAGGCATTGGAACTGCATCGGGTTTTTCTTTTTTTACTTTTTTGGGGGGAGCTTGCTCTGAAACTAGTTTTTTTTCTTTTTCTTTGACTTTTTCAATAATCTTTTTTGCTTTAGGTGCAAAAGGAATATTCGTTTTTTCTGTAATTTGAATCAATTCAATTGAAACAATAGGCGGTAGATCTATCGGTTTTTTACTTAAAAATGGAAGACTCATAGTTGCTATAATAATCACAAAAGTATGCAATACAGAAGAGATAATTATACTTCTATTCAATTTAATTTACCTCTCTTTATAAGGCTCAGAAATTAAAGCAACTTTTGTAAAACCTGATCCCGAAAGAAGTCCCATTATTTCAAGAACTCTGCCATAATTAATTGTTTTGTCTCCTCTTACATAAATTCTAGTGTCAGTTCTATTTTTTGAAACAGCTAAAACTTTTGCTATAATTTTTTCATATTCTACTTTTGACTCTTGTATAAAAATTTCACCTTTTGAATTTATTGACAAAGTGAGAGGTTCTGCTTCTTCAGGTAAGGAGTCTGCAGAGCTTTCGGGTAGATCAACCTGAACACCTACAGTTAATAATGGAGCTGTTACCATAAAAATAATCAAAAGTACTAACATTACATCTACAAATGGTGTTACATTTATTTCACTCATTGGTTCTTTTGAGGAACGGTTAAATTTAAAAGCCATTTTAAATTATTGTTAAAAATCTTTTTGAAAAATTCTCTAATTTTTGAGTATATTTTATAGAATCATTATTAAATTTATTATAAGCAACTACAGCTGGTATCGCAGCTAATAATCCTAAAGCTGTTGCAAATAAAGCTTCTGCAATACCTGGGGCAACAATAGCTAAACTTGTATTTCTTGAAATTGCTATTGATTGAAATGAATTCATTATACCCCATACTGTTCCAAACAAACCAATGAATGGAGCTGTTGAACCTACTGTAGCCAAAAAAGTAAAACCTTTGCTAATTTTTGAAATTTGTTTTTCAATTCCTGTTTCTAGCATTGTGGTCATTCTATTAGTTAAATCTGTTTTTGATCTTCGTTTAAGCAGACTCTGCATAGCCTCTCTAAAAATTAAAGCCATAGGATCTTCAATGTTACCTGGAAGATTATTATAAAATGTTTCAGCTGATTTAGAGTTCCAAAATTTTTGCTCAAACTCTTCTGAAGATTTATTAATTTTTTTAAACAACTTAATTTTTTCTATAATCACTGCCCATGAGTAAATAGAGCAAGCTATCAGTATAATGATTACAGATTTAACTATAATATCTGCTCTAATGAATAAATTTATGATTGAAAAATCTGCACTTGAGGCAAGACCAACTGCTTGAGATGATATATCTGCTTCCATTTCACCTTTTCACACTCAATTGTGTCATGAATTTGTCTTACTAAATAAAGTTAATCTTTTAGTTTATAAGTTTCATAGTAATAACTAGCTATTAAAATAGCATCAGCTTTATTAGCATCTTTTTTTCTTGATAAATATGAGGAAAAATAAGGAAAAATTTCAATAGCTCTTGTTCTACTAGCATCTTTCTCAGAATTAATTAAATTGAAATATTTTTTCCATTTAGCGGGCCTGACAAAATACATAGATATTTGCATTGCTGCACAGATGCCTTTTAAAATCCCATATGATTGACCAAAATTAAACATACTTGTAACACCTTGCCCCGGCATTGCTGAAACTTGCTCAATAATTACTTTTATCTCTTTTTTATCAATTTTGTTAATTCTTTTTAATATTTCATTATAAATTTGTGAACCATTTACTTGTTTTTTATTTTTTTTACCTTCCGTCATAGTTGGCATATCTATAACATCTAATATTATTCCATCTTTGAAAAAACATATTGAGCCTGATATTCCTGGATCTATTCCAATTATAAGCATAAATTAATTTTGCAACTCAGCATTTGAAAAAATATTTTGGACATCATCATCTTCCTCTAAAGCTTCTAAGAATTCTAATAAGTTTTCTTTGTTTTCTTTTGAAATCTTTACATTATTTAACGAAATCCATTCTATTTCTGTTGAAATGAAATTAATGATTTTTTTTTCTAAATTTTTTTTTACATTATATATCTCATTTTTTGCACAGTGTATTTCATGAAAATTCTTTTTGGTAATACATTCATCAGCTCCAGACTCAATTGCTAAATCAAAAATTTGTTCCTCTGATATCTCACTTTTGTCAATTTTAATAACGCCTAACTGTTTGAAATTATGAGAAGCTGAACCCTGAGTTCCGAGATTTCCACCTGCCTTTTGAAAAATTGTTCTGATCTTTGATGCAGTTCTATTCCTATTATCAGTTAAAGTTTCGACAATAACTGCAACTTTTTCTGGACCAAATCCCTCATATCTTAAATTCTCATAATTTAACTCATTGTTAACTAATGATTTATCAATCGCTCTTTCAATATTATCTTTTGGCATGTTTGCAGTACGAGCAGCTTGAATAGCAGATCTTAACCTGGGATTCATAGAAGGATCCTTATCACCAAGTTTAGCTGCAACAGTAATTTCTTTTGATAGTTTAGAAAAAATTTTTGACCTCAACTTATCAGCTTTACCTTTTTTATGTTTTATACCAGCCCAATGAGAATGTCCTGCCATAGTTTATCAGGAGTTTTTTAATTGAGCACCAAAAACATAACTTTTGATATCTTTAGCCAGTCCATTATGTAAATCACAATCAACTATTACTCCACTTAATGTTGCGTCTCCAATCGCAGGGAAATTTTTTGAAGATTTTTCCTTTAAAAATCTATTTAATGAAATTTCTTTATTCATTCCAATAACAGAGTCGTAATCTCCACACATTCCAGCATCAGTTTGGTAAGCAGTCCCATGTTTTAAAATTCTGGCATCATTAGTTGGTATATGGGTATGTGTTCCAACTACAAGGGTTGCGTGTCCATCAAAAAAATGACCAATAGCATTTTTTTCACTAGTCAATTCACCATGAAAATCCACTATTAATATATCATAATCTTTTTTTAATTTATAAGTGCCTAAAAATTTTTTTGATGCCTCAAAAACATTATCACATTTTTTCATATATATATTTCCCATTAGATTTAAAACACCAATTTTAATATTTTCCTGAATTGTAAAAATTTCAAAACCTTTTCCAGGTGATGGTTCAAACAAATTATGTGGTCTGAGCAATCTATTTTCTTTATCTATAAATTTCATAATCTCTTTTTGATCCCAAACATGATTTCCGCTAGTAATAACATTTACACCACAATTAAAAAAATCATTGCAAACATTCTCAGTCAAACCTACGCCTGCTTCTGATGAATTTTCCCCATTTACTATTACAAAATCAATTTTCTCTTTTTCTATTTGAGATTTAAGACTACTAGTTAGTTTTGAACAACCTGTAATTCCAACTACGTCTCCTAAAAATAAAATTCTCATTTGTAAATTTTTTTTTCTGTAATTATATAATTGAGTTTAATGTCATGCTTATTATAAGGTAATTTTTGTATTTTTTGAAATGAATAACCTAACCCAATAGTTATTAATTCTTTTTTTTTTTGTGCATTACCAATATATCTATCATAAAATCCACCTCCATAACCGAGTCTGTTTAAGCTACCGTCAAAGGCAACGAGTGGTACTATCAAGATATCTGGATAAACTATTTTCTTGTTAGTAGGTTCTGGTATTCCATAGGAATTAATTGACAGCGTATCGTTGAAAGACCATTCAACAAAATTCATAGTCTTATTTTTATATGTAACAGGTAATGAGATTTGAAATTTTTTTTCAGCTAATAATTTTAAAATTTTTAATGAGTCAATCTCAAAATTATATGGGTAATATCCACCTATTAATTTACCTTTAATTTTTTCTTTTATAAAGAATTTTAATATCTTTTTAGGATCAATCGCAAGGCTGTAATCATATTTTTTTTTTCTTAATTTGATAATTTTTTTCCTAATTTGTTCTTTGATCACAAGATAAAAATTAATTGTTCAGATTTGCCTTTTCAACAAAACTTGAAATTTCTTTGGCTGCTTGGTCTATAAGTTTTTCATAATCTTTTTGATTACTCTCTATCTTAGATTTCAAATCAAAATATTCTTCGTTTAATTTGTTAATTTCATCCTCTTTTTTTCCTTTATAATCATAAACCAAACTTTTTAATTCTTTAAATTTATTAGATAAATCCTTAAGCTCATTTTTCTTTAAATCAACTTTTTTTTTAGTTTCATAATATTCGTCCATAATTTTCACTGCTGTAATCAATAGAAGTTTATTTTCTCCTAGATTTCCTAAATCATTTTTCAATTCATTAAATTTTTGATTTATTTTGATTAATAATTCCTCTAAGTGTTCCTCTTGTCCATCTTCACAAGATAATAAAAAATCTTTTCCATTAAATTTAATACTTACATTTGCCATTTATCCATCTCTCCAAGTAAAATATCTGTTTCTTGATTTAATTCATCAATTTTTTCAGAAAACTCAATTTGTTTTTGTTTATTAATTTTATCCTGATTTTCAATTTTCTCTATTTTATCAGTCAAGTTTTTGTAATCTGCTAACAATAACTTGTATTTTTCCTCAAGCTCTTTTTTTTCAATTTTTAATTGATTCTTTTGAGAGTTCAAATTTTCAAGATTTTTTTGCAAATTTGGATTTTTAAGATTTAAATTTTTTAATTTAGAAAGTGCTAAACTTAATTTTTTTTCTTTTTCGATTACAGAATTCATATATATATATTTATAATATTAAATAGAATCTTCTAAGTCTACACAGGATAATTATTGACTAAACAATACAGTGAATTAGCGAATTGTATCAGATTTTTATCTGTTGACGCTGTACAAAAGGCAAATTCTGGTCACCCAGGAATGCCTATGGGAATGGCAGATGTGGTGACTGTATTATTTAAGGAATTTTTAAAATTTAATCCAAAAAACCCAAGTTGGATTAACCGAGATAGATTTATTCTATCTGCTGGTCATGGTTCAATGTTGCTATATTCACTTTTGTATTTAAATGGATATAAAAGCGTTTCAATAAACGACATTAAAAATTTTAGACAATTAGATAGTATTTGTGCAGGACATCCAGAGTATCATCCAAATACAGGTATAGAAACCACTACTGGTCCTTTGGGGCAAGGAATATCTAATGCAGTAGGTTTTGCAATATCCGAGGAAATCTTAAAAAAGAAATTTGGGAAAAATAAAATTAATCACAAAACTTATGTACTGGCTGGTGATGGTTGTTTAATGGAGGGTATAAGTCATGAAGCTTTGAGTCTAGCAGGACATCTTAAGCTTAAAAATTTAATCTTACTTTTTGACAATAACTCAATATCAATTGATGGACCAACAAGCTTAGCAGTTTCAGATGACCATGAAAAAAGGTTCAAAAGTTATGGTTGGGATTATATAAAAATTAATGGTCATAATTATAAAGAAATATTTAAAGCTTTAAAGAAAGCACAAAATTCTAAAAGACCTCTAGCTATCTCTTGTAAAACTACTATTGGTTATGGATCACCAAATAAAAGTGGTAAAGCCTCATCTCATGGAAGTCCTTTAGGTGAAGATGAGATAAAACTTGTCAGAAAGAAACTAAAATGGAATTATGAACCATTTAAAATACCACAAAAACTTTTAAATGAATGGAGAAAGATTGGAGATACAGCCTCTAAAAAAGCTAAAAAACATGAAAAGAAATATAAAAAAGATTTAAATTTTAATAATTTAAACTCATTTAAAAATTTAATTCAAAAGGCAAAAGACAATTATTTGAAAGACTTGAGACCACTTGCTACAAGAAAATCCTCTGAAATGTTTTTAAAGATTATAACTAATTTGCCAAATTTAATAGGTGGGTCTGCTGATTTGGCTGGATCAAATAATACTAAAACAAAAGATCATAAAATAATAAAACCAGGTGATTTCTCTGGAAATTATATTCATTACGGAGTTAGAGAGCACGCCATGTGTGGTATAATGAATGGTATAGCATTACATAGTAACTTAATTCCTTATGGTGGAACTTTTTTAATATTTAGTGATTACTGTAAACCTTCAATTAGATTAGCTGCAATGATGAAGCAAAGGGTTATTTATGTATTTACGCACGATTCTATTGGTTTGGGTGAAGATGGCCCAACTCATCAACCTATAGAGCAATTAACAGGCTTAAGATCTATTCCAAATTTAAATGTATTCAGACCTTCTGATACAATTGAAACATTTGAATGCTGGCAATTAGCACTTGAAAGTCAAAATACTCCTAGCGTAATAGCATTAACTAGGCAAGGAATTAATCCTGTTAGATTAAAAGACTCATCTAAAAACGAATCCTCCTTTGGTGCCTACGAAATTTTTAGAACTGGAAATAACATCAGTGTAACTATTTTAGCCACTGGTTCAGAAACGAACTTGGCAATTGATGTGGGCCATAAATTGGCCACAGATGGTATTTATTCCAAAATAATATCAATGCCTTGTCACAAATTATTTGATCAGCAAAGTGAAGGCTATAAAAATAATATTTTAGGTGAGACAAATCTTATTGTTTCTATAGAAGCCTCTGAGACAGATTTTTGGAAAAAGTATACTGGTAATAATGGATTAAATTTTGGAATTGATAGCTTTGGAAAAAGTGCTCCATACAAAAAAATATACGAACATTTTGAATTAAACTCTGAAAATATAATTAAAAAGATTAAAAAAAAATTATGAAAATTAAAGTAGGAATAAACGGAATGGGTAGAATTGGAAGGATGATTGTTCGTTCTATTTTTGAGAACAATAGTAGCAAAATAGAGATAAAACATATTAATAACAGAACTAATCCTGACACTTGTTCTCATCTTTTAAAATACGACTCAATACATGGAAAATTTAATGCTAATATAGAATTTGATGCAAAAAGTTTAATCATAAATAATAGTAAAATTTCTTTCAGCCAGGAAACAGATCTAAATAATATTAATTGGAAAAAACATGACGTTGATTATGTATTTGAATGTACTGGTAAATTTAATTCTAAAGATAAATTAGATCCACACTTAAAGAATGGAGCAAAAAAAGTTATCGTTTCTGCGCCATGCAAAAATGCTGATAAAACTATTGTTTTTGGTGTTAATGAATCTGAATTAAATAAACAAGATAAAATTATATCTGCAGCATCATGTACGACAAATTGTCTTGCTCCAGTTGCCCATGTCTTAAATGAAAATTTTGAAATTGAAAAAGGTTTTATGACAACAATTCATTCTTTCACAAGTGATCAAAGAATTTTGGATAATTCTCACAAAGATCCTAGAAGAGCTAGATCTGCAAGCCAGTCTATTGTGCCAACCTCAACTGGAGCATCAAAAGCAATTGGTGATATTATTCCCTCTCTTAAAGGTAAGTTAGAGGGTGTGGCTATGAGAGTGCCTACTCCAAATGTTTCTTTAGTCGAACTTGTTTTTTGTACAAAAAGAGATTTGAGTATTGAAAAAATTAATACAGCATTTCAAAACTTTAGTAAAAAAAATAAAGTTCTTCAAATTTCAAATGAAAAACTAGTCTCTATAGATTTTAATCATAATCCAGCATCATCTATCGTTGATGCAAATTTGACAAATGTGGTAGGAAAAAATATGGGTAAAATCTCAGCTTGGTATGATAATGAATGGGGTTTTTCAAATCGTATGTGCGACTTAGCAGAGTATCTTCATAAGATTTCTTAATGAAAAATATTAAAGATTATGCCAATCTAGGTAGGAAAAGAATACTACTGAGACTGGACCTGAATGTTCCATTGGAAAATGGAGTAATCACAGATCAAACAAGAATTGATAAAATTCTACCTACAATAAAATTTTTATTAAATAAAAACTGTCAAATAATAATAATTTCTCACGTTGGACGCCCAAAAGGAAAAGTGGTTAAGAATTTATCTCTTAGACCAATTTGTGAAAGTTTAAAAAAAAAAATTAGTACAAATATCAAAATAATTTATGATGATATTTTTAAATTAAAAAAAGAAGATCTATTCACTGATCCCAATGATCAAATAGTTTTATTAGAAAATATAAGATTTTATCAGCAAGAAGAGAAAAATGACTCTTCTTTCGCTAAACATCTGGCTGAACTTGCTGACATATTTGTTAATGATGCTTTTTCATGCTCTCATAGAGCACATTCGTCAATTTGTAAAATTACAGAGTTTCTTCCATCATTTGCAGGATTGCAATTTGAAACAGAGATTAACGCGCTCAAAAAAGTAACGACTGAAATAAAAAAACCGATTACATGTATAATTGGAGGTTCAAAAATTTCGACAAAAATTGGTATAATTAAAAATTTAATACCTAAATTTAATTATATAATTATCGTCGGTGGAATGGCGAACAATATTCTTAGTCATAAAGGAAATAATATAGGTAATTCAATTAAAGAGAATGATTGTGAAATAATAATCAATGAAATTTTTGAAATTTCAAAAAATTATTCTTGTGAAATTGTTTTTCCAGAAGATGTTTTGGTTGGTAAAACTATTAAAGATAAATCAGAAGTAAAAGAATTGAATAATATTTTAGATAATGATTTAATTTTGGATATTGGACCAAAAACAGTTAATCGAATAAAAAAAATTATTGAAATTAGTCAGACAGTCCTATGGAATGGCCCAGCTGGATATTTTGAAAACCCAAATTTTGCAAACGGAAGTTACGAAATTGCGAAAGCTATAATAAAAAAAAATCAAGATAAGACAATTTACTCGGTTGTTGGAGGAGGAGATACTATAGCATTAATAAATAATATGAATGCAATTGAAAATTTTAATTTTGCTTCAACTGCTGGTGGTGCATTTTTAGAATATCTTGAAGGAAAAGAACTTCCTGGTATAAAAGCTCTTAAATAATATGTCAGAGTTAAATATCATTGCACTTAAAATTCTGGAAAAGGGTAAAGGAATTT
>MDTE01017487.1_pt1 | contig 14097 bp, 8 predicted proteins | sample 811231 | NCBI WGS metagenome assembly MDTE01 (sample SAMN05326651, study PRJNA326480) | marine metagenome | isolation source: seawater | place: Indian Ocean: Red Sea | collected 2010 | reverse complement strand
TCATATCTTTGGTCGAGTCAAAGCAGTTCACATGCACAGTAATTTTTATTATTCTCTTGGCGGCGGTTCTTGTGGGAATGGAGACATCGAAATCCATTATGGACAGGCACGGGCCCTTGATCCATTTCTTGGATTCTGTAGTTTTGTACATTTTTGCGTTTGAGGCCTTGCTGAAAATTCTGTCTCATTGCCCGCGTCCGGCCAATTATTTTAAGGACGGTTGGAACGTTTTTGATTTCATAATTGTTGTCGTATGCTTCATGCCCTTCGAGGCCGAATATGTTGCAGTTCTCCGGCTTGCGCGTGTCTTACGTGTTCTCAGGTTACTGAGTATTGTTCCGAGGCTTCAGCTTCTTGTAGTGGCTTTGTTGAGGAGTATTCCTTCTATGTTTTACGTGACAATTCTTCTTGTCATACTTTTCTATATTTATGCAGTTCTTGGAGTGATGCTCTTTGGAGAAAATGATCCAAAGCATTATGCGACTCTCGGTGATTCTATGTTGTCTTTGTTCAGGGTCGTGACTCTGGAGGACTGGACCGATATCATGTACATTAACATGTATGGAGCGGATAAGTATGGCTATGAGGTCGCGGAAATGGTTAATTATCCAGACATTAAACCTCAAGGTTCGCTGATTACCTCAGTGATATTTCATGTGTCTTTTGTGCTCTTTGGAACAATGATAATGCTCAATCTTTTCATAGGTGTCATTATGACAGGGATGCAGGAGGCGCAGGAGGAAACCTCAAAGATCAACAAAGATGATAAGGAATCGGGTTCTAGGCTCGGAGATTACAGTGCACTGATTGAGGAGATGGGTAGGCTCGAAGATCAGGTCAGGTCATTGAAAAATAGACTGGCTAATACTTCTTCCGGTGAAAGGAAAAATAAATGAAGTGGAAATTTGTTGTTGTTGGAAAGCCTTCCCTGAAATACGCGAGGATAGGGATTGAAGAATATCTAAAAAGGCTCCGACGGTACTGCAACGCCGATTTAATTACGGTCAAGAACGGTTCATCTAAGGAGGAGGGCGAACGGCTAATGAGGGCAAGTGAAGGTGCTTATAGGATTGTTTTTGACGAGCGTGGTGAATTCATTGACACTGAGCAATTGTGCAAAAAGGTAAGTTCGCTTGAAATGGATGGGACTTGCAAAGCGGTGGCCGTTCTTATCGGGGGAGCCGAAGGGCATGATGACGCAGTTCGTAGTGCTGCTGACCTGTTAATTTCATTTGGACGGCTCACGCTTCAGCATGAGTTGGCTCTTGTCGCTGCCGTTGAACAGATATACAGGGTTCAGACATTGAAGCGTGGGGAACCTTACCACCGATAATTTTATATTCTGAGAAGGTCCCCTGATAGTTGTCTTTTCAGTACCTCGACTGCTTCGTTCAGGATAGGGTCAGTGCCTGCCCTGAAGGGAAGGTCGAATAGTACTTTAACATCAGGAATGGCTCCTCGCCCTTCTAGTTTCTGATTTTTCATGAAAGGAAGGATTTCTGAATCGCCGCGCTGATTGGGTATCATCAGTTTTGCGCCGCCCGGCAGATCAAAAAAAACAGCGGGGAGAACTGCACCGGCTGATTTTTCCCCAACTAGTGTCACGTGAGACATTCCCTGGAGCCGATGAGCAAGCATTTCCTTTGCACTTCGTGCTTCTCTATCAATGAGAAGGGCAACTGGGCGTTTTTCATTCTTCAGGGTCTTGGCAATCATGTTGATGACCATGACTTTTCCTCCTCTTCCTCTGAGATCAATGGTCAATGCCTTTGATTTCCGCAGTTCTTTGTTCAGAGCATTTCTCAGTATTGAAGCAGTTTCTCGGGTCATGAAATTCCATAGATGGATGTAGCCGATGCTGTTCCCTTTTTCTATTGGGATGATCCGAATGCTTTTCCTGACAGAGTCAGGCCCGCTCAAGGATCTGTCCGCGGTCATTTTGACTGTTTGTGCCGGACCGTTCTCTGTTCTCCGGAAACCGACAGTGATCGTTTCGTTACGATTGACCTGAGTCGTGTAAATTTCCCGATGAGCCTCATAGCCTGCGATTGTTTTGCGTGGGGATTCACTGAATTTGGTTCCGTTAACTGAAATTATTTCGTCTCCTATGAGGAGGCCTGAATCACGCGCCGGTGATCCATGCATCATGGATCTTATGAAATATCTTTGCTGATTATTTGATTCCAATTTTTGGAAAAATGCACCGAGATGAAAGTGATCTCCTTCACCAAAGAGATTCTCGGATACCCATGGAGTGAGGATTGCGGTGTGTGATATTCTGAACTTGCCGATTATCCTGTTCATTTCCTCATAAGTTCCCTCACGGTTTGTGTTTTCCCTCACGGCCTTCGTGAGTCTGTCCTCGAGAGTTGGTCCGTCAGCTGCCATTTCTGAGAGGCCTTCTTTGAACAGTCTGTTCCTGGAAATGATACTGTTTATTTCTTTTGCGTCACGGACCATTAGAGGGTCAAGTTCAGCCCGAAGATCCAGTTCAGAACCTTCTCTCAAAACTTGCACAATGGTCGGATCTGGTTTGAGTTTTTTTAGGTGTTCGATCAGAGTGACTCCCTGATTGAATCGCCAGTCTCCGACTCTGACAATGATGTCGTCTTTCTCTATTCCTGTCCTTTCCGCGGCTCCTCCCGCGAGCACTTCGTCGACCCTTAATCCGTTCCTGACTTCATTGATCCGAATTCCCAGATAAGATCCCTGATGAGGGGGATTAAAACGTGTTTCATTCTCTCCTGCCGCCGCGAAAGGGGAGAGGAGAACGAGCGCGAAAATAGTGGGCAAGTGCCTCACCGTTACTTTTTATTGTTTTGTTGTTTTTTTGGTCTGGGCTTTTTAGGAGCCCTCTTCACGGGGCGAGTGTCTTCGGGAACCTTGTATAGTGTTCTCAGTTTTGTGAGTTCCTCTTTGAGTGACTTGACCGTGCCAGCATATTTTTCGTCAGCATATACGCTATTCAGTTCGTTAGGGTCCTTTTGGAGATCGAACAGTTCCCAGGCTTTAACGTTATAAAAATGAATGAGCTTATATTTTTCTGTTCTGATTCCATAATGTCTTCTGACAGAGTGGGCTCCCGGGAATTCGTAATAATGATAGTAAAAGTTTTTTCTCCAATCCTCGGGTGTATTGCCTTCAAAGACCGGGACAAGTGATCTTCCCTGCATCGGCTCTGGGATTTCTTTTACCCCGGCAATGTCGAGAAACGTTTGAGCAAAGTCCAGATTGGATACAAAGTCTCTATTGACTGTTCCTGGTTTTATTTTTCCCGGCCAACGTGCGACGAGCGGTGTCTTGAAGCTCTCTTCATACATCCACCGTTTATCGTACCATCCGTGTTCACCGAGGTACCATCCCTGATCAGATGAGTAGATGACTACCGTGTTTTCCGCCAGACCGCTCTGGTCAAGGTACTTAAGAATCCTTCCGATATTGTCATCCACGCTAGCGACGCAACGCAGATAATCCTTTACGTATCTCTGGTACTGCCATTTGATCCTTTCTTTCCCTTCGAGTTTAGCTTCTTTGAATGCCTTGTTCTTTGGTTCATAAGCAGCGTTCCATGTCTGTAATTGGGCGCTGGTAAGGTTCCTGGGTTGATTGAGTTTCAGATCATTTGGGGAGAGGTGATTTGCAACGGTCATGGCCTGAGTCGATGCGGCTATTGTTCTTCCCTTATAATCGTCCCAGAAAGTTTCAGGGTAAGGCATTTCAATGTCATCGTATAAGTTCAGGTGGTCGGGTCCAGGCTGCCAGTTCCGGTGAGGTGCCTTGTGCTGGCACATGAGCATGAATGGCTTGTCCTTGTCTCTACCTTCTTTGAGCCATTCGAGGGAAAGATCAGTAATGATATCTGTGGTGTAGCCTTCAATTTTTTTAGTGCCCTCCACACTTTTCATTGGCGGGTTGTAATAGGGCCCCTGCCCGAGAAGGACTTTCCAAATATCAAAGCCCGTTGGATCACTCTTGAGGTGCCACTTTCCGAAAATGGCTGTTTGGTAACCATTCTTCTGTAGGAGCTTTGGAAAGGTCTGCTGCTCTCCGTTGAACCGGTCACCATTTGTCATGAAACCATTGATGTGGCTGTGCTTTCCTGTGAGGATGACGGCTCGGCTCGGTCCGCAAATTGAGTTGGTCACGAAACAATTTTCGAAACGCACTCCCTCCGAGGCGATGCGGTCAATGTTTGGGGTTTTGTTTCGATTTGATCCGTAAGCGCTGATTGCCTGGTATCCGTGATCATCTGTGAAGATGAAAAGAATATTCGGTCTTTTTGCAAATGCTGTGCCCGCGAGTGCTAACGTGAGGAGAAGAGTATATAATTTCATTTTTGCTTTGAGGGATTGGCTATGACTGGAGTCTAACCATTCAAATCACGATGATCTATGCATTTATTGCAAAAAATGAGTGTGTACGGGATCGGAATAATTAAAGGAGCCTAATAAAATTTAATTGGCCGGGTTATTATACTGAAGAAAAGTAATATGAGGATAATTTTCAGTGACCGGATTCCGAAACGTTCATTGTTTCTCATGGTACTTTTGTTTCCTTTACCATTTTATAATGAATCCTCTGGAACTAAGCCTCATAAGGAATAGATTAATCAGATGAAACGGGATCTTTTAGTCTCTTTTTTGGCTGGGTTTGCTTTTTTGGCAATGACCCAGCTTGCCGTTTTTGGTCAGGCCCAGTCTCCAACGAAGCCCCCAAAAGACATTAAGCCGGTTAAGATTTCAGAAGAGGAATACAGGATCGGGAAGCTTTCATTTAATCCCAAGACGAAGGAGCTGTGGTTTCCGTGCAGAGTGAATCAGAATGAGGTGGTCCTTGAGTTTGCAATTTGTGATGAGTTTCGAGGTAAGTTGCATGAGAGTCTTCTGTCGACAAAGGTCACACCATTTGAAATTCAGATTGCAATGAAATTGTTGAGGTGGGAACCGTCGAAGCGTCAAATATACAGAAAGTTTGATGAGAGCGGTAAGCCGATAGGGGTGCTCAAGGATGACGGGAAGGGAAGAATGGAAATTCTTATAAAGTATAAGGGAAAGGACGGAAAGTCATTGACTGAGCCGATTGGTAATTGGGTCCATAATGCGAACACAAAGAAGGTCGTCGGTTCCGGCAGTTGGACCTACACAGGATCTAAAGTCGTGGATGGTTATTTTCTTGCCGCGGAGGACGGGGCAATTGCCGCGATTTATCGATTTGAAGGGTCTCTTTGCAATACATTTAATCCCGGGAGCGATGATGACGAATTGTGGTTTCCTATTGTGGAGAAAGTTCCACCGCTTGACACTGAGGTTACAGTGATATTCAGGCCTTTGCCGGACGTGAAAGTTCCGGCCGACCGGCGAATTGGAGCCGAATCAGAAGAAAAACCGATTAAGGAAAAAATTTAATTTTTGAAAACAATAACATCGATAGTCATGAGAAACATTCTAACAACGTTTGCAGTCAGTGTATCATTGGGCGGGGTCACCTTTGCTCAGGCCCAGGGAAATGAATCGCTAAAAAGAGAAGTTCAGCATGCAGTGTCCAAGGGAGTTGCTTTTTTGGTTAAGAATCAGCAAGAGGATGGGCGTTGGGGGGAGGACCAGTATCCAGCGGTCACGGGCCTTGTCGTCCAATCAATTCTGGGTGATCCTGGCCGTGAAGGAATTGCTATTCCTAAGACAGTTTCGAAGGCTTTGGAATTTATCCGCACTAAGGTAAGGCTTGACGGGGGCATTTATGGTAAGGGGCTCGGATCTTATAACACATCCATTTGTATGATGGCATTGCTCGAAGCTGGTCAGGATAAGGATCAGGAAATTATTCTTAATGCGCGAAAATTTTTGGTCAACCAGCAGTCAGATTTTGATCGTAAGGGCAAGACTGATAATGTTTTCGATGGTGGAGTCGGGTACGGGTCCAGTTATTCCCATCCTGATCTGTCAAATACCTACCATGCCCTTGAGGCATTGCATTACACGAAGGATCTAATTAAAGATGTTCAGGGCGAGGTGTTGGATCTTGATTGGGACGCTGCCATTACTTTTGTGACTAATTGTCAGCAAAGGCCGGAATCAAATAAGGCGGACTGGGTAAGTAAGGACAAAGAGGACCGTGGCGGCTTTGTTTATTTTCCCGGAAAGAGCATGGCGACTGAAGAGGGTGCCGATGGTAAAGTCGCTCTTCGTTCCTACGGGAGCATGAGTTACGCTGGCCTGCTCAGTTTTGTTTATGCTGATATGGACAAGAAGGATCCCAGAGTAGTAGCAGTCCTTGATTGGCTGAAGAAAAATTACTCCATTCCCCAGAACCCGGGCATGGGTCAGCAGGGCCTTTTTTATTATTACAATACAATGTCAAAGGCTCTCAGTATCCTTGACGTTGACCAGTTCGAGCTGGATGGCGGTAAAAAAGTTCATTGGAGAGAGGAGTTAACCAAAAAACTTTTCAATCTTCAGAAGGCGGACGGATCATGGATCAATGAGAATGGTCGTTGGTGGGAGAAGGACCCTGTCCTGAGCACCTGTTATGCGCTACTTTGTCTGGAGCGCATGTATTCGGGGCTATAGATTCCTGTTTCTGCGTATTCCTTGAAATCGATGAAGGAATAGGTGGAAATTTTATTGATATCGTAATGCTCTTATCATGATAATGTTTATCATGATAAAATTTCGAGGTTCCTTCCTATTTCTTTCAATTGTATTCGCTTTACTGATTAGATCCGAGGCTGTTGAGATTGCTAATTCCATTAACGATTTCACTACTGATGGGACTCAAGATGCAAATGGATGGGTGTCCGGATACCGGAACTACACACAGGATGGAGGAGGTGACGACTATGACGCAAATGAGGACTTCATTGCCTTTGACGAGGGCGATCATTGGAGAGGCAATTTCTGGAGACTTGCCCCATCCAATGCGCCATGGACTTTAATCAGAGAAGAGGCGGGTCACCCTAACGGGACAAACAGTGCACCTAATGAAGAGCATTGGGCCATAAGGAGATGGGAGTCGGACCGTGAGGGGCCCTTGGCATTTACCTGGAGCCTCAGAGAACAGAATCTTAACGGGACAGGGGTCGGAGGCTCATTGCACCATAACGGGGTACTGGTTGATTCCGCGGCAACAGACACTGGGGAAGGTTTTTCAAGGACCTACTTCATTAATATAGAGGTGGGTGACGTTGTCGATTTGGCTTTGACCCCAGTCGGGCCGAACGGCGATCGATCCGATGGGTCTGACGGTTCCTTCTTTTCAATGATTGTCGATGATGAAGTCAATGATACTGAGACTCAACCTGATGGCTCAGCTTTTATTTCAGCGACTGCTGATGATGACGATGAGGATGGGTTATCTGATGCTTGGGAGGAAATCTATGCTCCGGGCGATTTATCAGCTCTTAATGGTGATGGAGTGGCAGATTATGATGAGGATGGGCTCAGTGATCTTTTGGAATTTAACAATAAGACAAACCCTGACAAGTCTGACACGGACGATGATGGGTTAAGTGATTTTGCGGAAATTGACGAGTACTCGAGTGATCCAACCAATCCTGACACTGATGGGGACGGAATAAGTGATGGGGACGAAGTTGAGGGTGAGCCGCCGACGAGCCCCACTGATTCCGATACGGACGGCGATGGTTTTTCTGATGGGGATGAAATTTCATTTAACAGTGATCCGACACGGGCCGATGACACTCCTCTCAGTTTGCTTCTGGGTGATTCATCTTCTGAATGGTCCGGGGGAGATCAGGGGCAGGACAATTGGACTAATGGATGGCGCAATGTGACTGCTGATGGTGGTGGGGAAAATTATGACCCCAGGACAGATTTCATTCCGTTCGTTGGCGGTGTAAATGATGGAGGATGGAACGGCGTTCAACAGCAATGGAACGGTAATGCTTGGGACCTTAACACTGCAGGGGCGCCGCCGTGGACGTACCTCGGTAAGGAGGCGACTCATCCTAACGGGACCAATAATGGAGATGAGCATCATACGATCCGGCGCTGGACGGCAAAATCGGGAGAAGAGATCGATACGGTCACACCAGTCGCTATCATTTGGCACATGCGGAAAAGTAACGCTAACGGTAACGGGGTGACCGGATCCGTTCATCATAACGGTACGGTCTTAGATTCTATTGCGATAGCCGGTAATGATATGGAAGGTGTGACCCGCACAGTCTATGCCAATATTAGCCCTGGTGATTTCATTGATCTAGCGCACAGTCCAGTAGGAACTAACGGCACGAATGACGGCAATGATTCTTCTGTTAACTGGCTCAAAATTGATCAGAGAATACCTCTTAATCCTGTCCAGCCTGATGGCAGTACTTTTATTCCGGGGACAGGTGAGGATACTGATGCTGATGAGTTGCCTGATGCTTGGGAACTTTCAATTTTTCCTGGTGATCTGACAAAACTGAGCGGCTTGGGAGATGCTGATTTTGATGGCGATGGTCTTTCTGACATTAGTGAATTTGGACTCGGGACAGAGCCGAATAACGAGGATACGGACGAAGATGGTCTTAGTGACGGTGATGAAATCAGTGAGCATGAAACTGATCCTAAAAGCGATGATACAGATAATGATGGAATCAGTGATGGAGATGAAATTAGTGCTGATAACGGGTTCGTCACATTACCCAATAATGCTGATTCGGACAACGACGGTATAAAGGACGGTGAGGAAATAGAAACTCATTCGACTGATCCGCTGAAAAAGGATTCGGATAATGACGGTGCACTTGACGGGTACGAGGTTGCCAGATTCTTTGATCCTCTAGATCCTGACATTAATCCGTCCACGCTCCTCGCGGACTCATATGAGGAATATTCAGGTACTCAGGGCCAAGATGACTGGAACTATGGTTACCGGAACCTCACAGCTGATGGCGGAGAAATAGAGGAATATGACTCAGTCGATGACTTTGTTGCTTTTGATGAGGCTGAGCATTGGAGGCCTAACTGGAGGCTAGCGCCGTCAGCTGCTCCATGGACACTGTTCAGTGGCCCTGAAGGGAGTCACCCGAACGGAACCAACAGTGCACCTAATGAGGAGCACTGGACTATCCGGCGGTGGACAGCATCAGAACTAGATTCGGAGACACCATTGGGTCTTACATGGCATACGCGTAAAACGAACCTCAATGGCGGCGGCGTGACTGGTAGTCTTTACGTGAACGGGTCGTTGGTCGATACGCTTTCAATTGCAGGCAATGACGGTACAGGAGAAATCCGGACATGGTATGCGAACTTAAATCCGGGGGACATTGTTGATCTGGCCCTGACACCAACAGGCCCGGACGGAAATGCTTCGGACGGTTCTGACGGGTCCGCGAATTGGTTGCGTGTTGATACCCGTATTCCTCCCGGTGCAACGCAGCCTGACGGAACTCCTTTCCTTGCGGCCCTTGCTCAGGGATTGCAAATCACCAAAATTTTATATGATTCCGAATCGCCTTCTCTGGTCGTTACTTGGCCGTCAGGAAATGGCCGCAATTACGCAGTTGATATTTCAACGGATCTTTTGGTCGGCGATGATGAGGGGAGTTGGGAAGAGTACGATGACAGTATCCCTGGTGAAGGGGAGGAAACAACTTACGAGATCATCATTGAAGAGCCGTTGCCTCCAAGGTTTTTTATTCGTGTCCGTGATGTTACAGAATAACCGAATTCGGATTATGAGTCATGGATTTCCGCTTTTGTGAGTGATCTTCATGGAATAGAATATATCCGGTGCTATTAATTTTCAGATCATTGGTAACAGTTTTACTGTTCTTATCCTTTTTTCTTACTTCATGTAAAAAGAAAGAAGAAATAAATTCAGGGTCTGAGACTAAGGAAATCAAAGAGGCCAATGATCCGGTAGTTCCAGGGACAGAGACAGTGGTTCCCTCATATGATCCGGGAAACGGCGGATGGAAGATTGAGGAATGGAATAATGAAATTGTCGCTTATCTTAAAAAGTTAAGTGACAAACTCATCAGTAATGGGGATTGGGAGATTTTTACAAATTCATTGTGTTCTCCGGCTTTCCAAGGCTCGTCTCTTAATTTTCCTAAAGTTTATAAATCTCCCGATCAGGGTAAGGTCATTCTTCTTGGTCCTGAGAATGAGCCGAAAAAGAAGAATGTTCTTTCCGAATCAGTTAGTGAACTTCTAGATGATCATGGTTTGAGGGGCCGCGTGGAGCGCTCAAGTTTCAAAGTCATTGATATTAAAGTTTCAGGCAAAAACAAAGTGGACTCTGAGGCAATTGTTCATTTTGCCGGCCGGCACGATGGCGTTTACCGGGAATTGAAGGGCCGGATGAGACTGGAGTGGGGATTTGAATCCGGGCTGATGAAACTTCTCCGCTCAGATGGTTCTTTTAGTGCAGTATATTCCTCAATCGGACAGTTCGTTGATGTTACCGAGTCCGCATTAGGTGATGTTCCCGAATTCACTGAACAATTTTATAGGGGCCAGGACCATTGGACCGGGCGTCTGGAAATGCTGACAGGGATTGATGTGGGGGGATGGCAGGGAATAGCGGTTGCCGATGTTAACGGGGACGGGAAAGACGATTTGTATGTGGCGCAGCCCGGTGGCTTGCCTAACCGGATGTATGTGAGAAATGATGACGGGACCTTTGAGGACCATTCAGTCTCATCAGGAACAAATTTTCTGGATTCTTGTCATGGTAATCTTTTCGTTGATCTGGACAATGACGGGGATCAGGATTTAATTTCAGGTGTTCTAGATGGCGCCATTGTCATGGAAAATGACGGGGAGGGGAATTTCACTAAACGTGCCTCGATGCTTCTTCCGGCAGCCGTTCCCTATTCAATCTCAGCAGCTGATTATGACATGGACGGAGATCTTGATTTTTATGTTTGTTGTTATAATAAGAGGCCAGGAGTGAATCGGCATCATATCTTTGCAAGGCCGGTACCATATCATGACGCAAATAATGGGGGTCGGAATGCTCTGTTCCGCAATGAGGGTAACTGGTCATTTCGGAATGTGACCATGAGAGAGGGGCTTGACGAAAATAACCGTAGGTTCAGTTATGCCTCATCATGGGAAGACTATGATAATGACGGAGACCTTGACCTTTATGTGGCAAATGATTTCGGGCGCAATAATTTATATGTCAATGACGGCTCATCGATTCGGTTCAGAGACGTTGCCGAGGAGGCCGGAGTCGTTGATGTCGGTCCCGGGATGTCAGTTTCATGGGGTGATTTCGATAATGATGGGGAACCTGACCTTTACGTGGGTAACATGTTTTCATCTGCGGGACATAGAATAAGTTCGCAGGACCGTTTCCATGAGGATGCGGATCCAGCGGTTAAGGACCATTACAGGAGACACGCTCGTGGAAATTCATTATACAGGAACCGGGGTGACGGTACTTTCAGTGATGTGAGTATAAGTTCCGGGGTCAGTGTTGGCCGGTGGGCATGGTCATCTAGGCTCGGCGATATGGACGGTGACGGTTATCAGGACATCTACGTTGCTAATGGGTTTATTACACAGGAGGACCCCGGAGATTTGTGAAGCTTTTATTGGCGGCAGGTCGTGTCGAAATCACCTCTATCCCTGACAATTAATCCTGACACTTCGTATCTGGATTCTTTTTCCAGGCTCGCTCAACGCATTCGGTTGGGAAATTCTTTTAGTGGCAATGAACGTAACTGTGCTTTTTACAACTTAAGTGATGGTAATTTCACTGAACTTTCCTATTCACTTGGCCTTGATTTTCTGGACGATGGTAGGGGCCTTGCAGTCACAGACATTGATAATGATGGTGACCCTGACTATTGTGTTACGAACCGGACCGCTCCGCGTCTCCGATTATTAAGGAATGATCTCAAGACAAATAACCGCTGGCTGACGATTCGGCTTTATGGTGATCCTGAGAAAAAATGCCCGACCGATCCTTTAGGGGCCAGGGTCCGGATCAAGGTTGGTACCAGGACCATCTTCCGTACGCTTTATGCGGGAGATAGTTTTTTAAGTCAATCAAGTAAGTGGCTTCACTTTGGCCTCGGAGATTCAGGTGACATTAGTTCAGTAGAGGTTCGTTGGCCTTCCGGGCAGACTGAGTCATTCACTGGAATGTTTCCTGGTCAGAAGTTCATTGTCAGGCAAGGGAAGGGCGTGGCGGTTCCCGTTAAAGAAACATCTTCAAAGAGTGCACTGGTACCGGCATTACCGGAAATACCGGAACCGGTCGAGGCTAGCAGAATAAGGCTTTCGCAGCCTTTGAAATTGCCTGCGGAATTAAAATTTAAGGGCATGGATGGGAAAATGTCCTCCATTGATGAGTTAACGAGTGATGGGCCGGTACTCATTAATTTATGGGCCTCATGGTGTGCTCCATGCATAGCGGAGCTTGGGGAATTTGGTGCTGCTGAAGAGAGATTTCGTGATTCAGGAATGAAAGTCCTCGCCCTTTCATTGGATGGACTCTCTAAGGGTGAGGATTTTCGACCCGAACGGATCAGATCGGTTCTGAAAGACTCAGGTTATGTTGGAATGGCCGGATTCGCTGATGCTGATCTTGTCAGAGTATTGAATGCATTAATTTTGGAGACAATTTATCGTCACCGTGACCTTCCGGTCCCGGCAAGTTTTCTGATAGATAAGGGTTCGTGGCTCACTGTAATTTACAAAGGTCCTGCGGACGTGGATCTGGTTCTCAGGGACCAGTCCAAAGTGGGCCTCGGGCCACAAGTGGCTCTTCGTGAATCTTCACCTTTTGGAGGGATTTGGATCGGCAAAGAATTTAAAAAGGATCCGATTTCAGTGGCATCGGTATACCGCAGATCCGGTTACATTAATGATGCCGGAGATTATCTTAAGGGTTTTATTTCTTCACATAAGATCATACCAGGCAGTGATCCCGGTTCCCGGAAATCTTCACAATTATCAGAAGTGCATTTTTTTCTTGGTGAGATCTTTGCAGAACAGAAACAATTCCGTGATGCACTCACTGAATTTAAAGCCGCATCCCATCTGAATCCCAGCTCAAAGAATATGCTGATGAGAAAAATCTATGCGCTTGCTCAGGCCGGAAATAAAAATGCATCCATAAAGGAAGCTCTTGGCATAGTGGAGAAATTTCCCAATGACCCCAACGCTTTGACTTTGTTAGGGGATGTGTATTATGCCCTTGATCAGATGGATGTGGCAGCGGAGGCTTTCGGTAAGGCTCTTGAAATAAATTCAAAGACCATTCCCGCGCTTCGGGGCCTTGCTCTTATACGGTCAACTGCGGACGAGAAGGAATTAAGGAACGGTGCTGAAGGGGTCAGGCTCGCGGAGTTTCTGATGAAATCTCCCGGAGCGACCCAGAACCCTGATCTTATTAGAATACTGGCCGCTGCATACCTTGAGTCCGGAGACTATGATAAATCCATAATTCTGGCGGAGAAGGCATTTACAATGGCCCATGAGCAGAGGCTATTGACTCTGATCGATGAGATTCAAAGTCTATTAAGTGCAATAAAGGAAAAGCAAAAAGAATAGAGTATTGAAGAAGATTATTTTAATGAGGAAAGAAAGGTTTCAATGGCTTGCTTATTTATCAAAGACCACCGAAGGTCTTTAACTCATTATAATGCCACTAGTTGATCGTTTAGAGCGTAAATTTGGTTGGATTGCGGTTCCCGGGATCGTCAAAATCATCATGATTTTGCAGGCGTTGGTATGGCTCCTTTCCTCATTGCGTGGTGATGGACTGTTATTGAAAATTTATCTGGATAAGGATCTCATTTTAAGCGGAGAGGTTTGGAGAGTTGTGAGTTTTGTAGTGATGCCTCCACCAGTTGGTGTCGGACTTAATGGAGTTATATTTATGTTCTTTGCCGTTTTCTTTTCAATTTTTCTCGGCAATATGCTGGAGAGTATCTGGGGAAGTTTCAAATTAACGCTCTATTTGATTGGCGGGGTCATTGGAATGGTCATTGCAGAATTCCTAATCCCAGGTCAAATATATACCATCAGCAGTTTCATTCTCATCGAGTCTATTCTCTTTGCCTGTGCAGTGTATAATCCGCATTACGTCGTGAGGCTCTTCGGTATCATTCCGATAAGGTTGTTTTGGATT
>MDTE01136603.1_pt1 | contig 14098 bp, 10 predicted proteins | sample 811231 | NCBI WGS metagenome assembly MDTE01 (sample SAMN05326651, study PRJNA326480) | marine metagenome | isolation source: seawater | place: Indian Ocean: Red Sea | collected 2010 | reverse complement strand
GTCCCAGTCCTTGTAATCCTCATCGTCACAATCGTAGTGAACAACTCCGTTTTCTTCCCTTATGCAAATCTGATAGTCGTCTGCCTTGACACTCTTGTCCTCATTGGTCACGGAGTCTGTCCCGTCTAACTTGGCCTGCATACCATCAACGGCCCAGGTTAGCTTCTCGATCATCTCGGAGAGCGAGTCGGCGTCTGCCGTGCAGTCCGCGCTGTTGAGGCAGAACTGGAAGGCTATGATGAGGTTGGAATCGATGTCAATCCTCTGCTCGAGATGCTCGGTCCTGTCCTCCATCCTGTCGTTCATCCGGCTCTTCATTGCCTTCCTGATATGCTTGCCCAGTGGCTTGTCGTCGGTTTCCTTGGCCTCCCATGTGTCCTCTCCGGTCACATCGTCGACTGCTCCCTCGAAGGGGTCCGCCTCTGCGTAAACCGGTGCAGCGTAGTCCTCTAGGGTCGCTGCCACCGATGCGCCTGCTAGCAGTGACACTACTGAGAGTGCGACAACACCCATCGTGACTTTCTGCCTGTTCTTCTCCATTCTATCACTCTTCTTTGGCTCCATTACTCTCCACCTTGCGGTCCCAGTAGTTGCAAAACCATATCATAATCTGGCCCAAATGCTCGAAAAAGAGCGCAAAAAGCCGCAAAAGGTGTATACCGAATTCGTCTCGAAACGATTGATGGAAAGACTGGCTTTCGCAGTAATCCTTCTGGTTGCATTGACCGGCACAGGAGTTTCATCGGGAGAGGGGGCGAGCCAAGAAGTGGTGGTAACAGTAGATAGCACCAACTTGAGGTTCTCTCCGGCCTCGGTAACTATCGTAGAGGGTGACACAGTCAGATTCTTCTGGAGTGGGGAGCTTCTGGCTCACAACGCTGTGGCAGAAGACGGTTTGTTCGACTCTGGAGATGCGTCCAGAAACGTAGACTACGCATTTACTTTCGAATACGGGACTAACGGTACCCACCAGTACGTATGCGAGCCCCATGAGGAGTTAGGTATGGTAGGAACTGTCATTGTAGAGCCAGCACCTCAGAGCTCCACTCCAGAGCCAGAGCCATCATCTCCTGGGGGAGAAACTACCTCGACGGAGGAGACGTGGGTTCCCTTCTTCGGGCTCGAAGTAGTGCTATCCATATTGCTAATCGTGGCGATTTACCAATTCGGAAGAGCTCGGGGTATGGGTGAGGTGGGCCTAGTAGGGCCTGGTTCAGAAGATTCAGATGAAGCCACGCCTGAGGACGGAGTCTAACTTTGAGAGGGTCCCGTCTATATCCTCCTCATTCAGAACCAGAGGAGGTTTGATCTTAATCACGTTGTGAAGAGGGCCATCTGTGCTGAGGAGGACTTGCATGTCCCTCATATTGTTAACTAGTATCGAAGCCTCCTGATCTGCAGGCTCGAGGGTGTCCCTATCTCTTACCATCTCGAAACCTAGGAAGAGCCCTCTACCTCTGACATCCCCGATCACCTCGTGCGATTCCTGCAATGTCTCTAGGCCCGCCTTGAAGCGCGAGCCCAAGACCCTAGCCCTCGAAAGAAGACGCTCCTTCTCTATCACGTCCATCACCGCCATGCCGATTGCACACGACACCGGATTTCCTCCGAAGGTGCTGAAGAACTCCATTCCTCCGAAAGAGTCGGCTATCTCTTTAGTGGTGAAGACTGCAGCCATTGGGTGACCATTGCCTATTGGCTTCCCCATGACCACAATGTCAGGTACGACACCTGTCTCCTCGAAGGCCCACATGTGTGAGCCGACCCTTCCGAACCCGACCTGGACCTCGTCTGCTATCAGAAGACCTCCTGCTCTCCTTACTGAGGTGGCTGCTTGCCTCAGATAACCGTCTGGGAGAGGGACCTGTCCAGCACAAGAAAGCATTGACTCGATCAATAGGCCCGCTACCTCACCAGCCTGTTCCAGTCCAGAGCTAGCCTCGGAAGCGAAATCGGAACCATCCCTGCGATACGAGTCCGGGATTGGAAGGACGTGGACCCAAGGCTCTGGCTCACCCTTGCCACCGGGCCCCCTGAACTTATACGGGCTCAGGTCCACAAGCATCCCAGTATGGCCGTGGTAGGCACTCTCAATAACAGCCATGTCATGATTGCCGGTGTATGCTCTGGCAAGACGGACAGCTAGCTCGTTAGCCTCGCTGCCCGAGTTGACAAGGAACCCGACACACAACGATTGAGGGAGAGTGGAGGACAAGCGCGAGAGATAGTCTGTTAGGCCATCGTAGACGTAACGGCTGTTGGTGTTCAACAGAGCCATCTGCCTCTGGCCTGCTTCGACTACGTGAGGGTTGCAGTGACCCACGTGAGAGACGTTGTTGACGAGGTCTAGGTACTTGGTGCCATCTGATGCGTGAAGATACTGCATGTCGCCACTTGCGATATGAAGTGGAGACCCATGAGCGATTGACATAGCCTCGCTGAAGTGTCGGATCCTAGCATCGAGCAGTTCAGAAATGTCACTCATCGTCGAAGGCCTCGATCTCGACTGTTCTGTGAATCATTCTTCGTGGTGGAGGCGAGGACTGGTACAATCTTCCGGCCCTGCTCGTCGAAGTAGTCCTCCAATTCCTCCACGAATCTGGCTGCGATGGGCCGTCCATAATTGATAGGTCGATAATTCCGGATTGCGGAAACAGAGTTCCGCTCTCCTAATCGTTATGAATGGAAGTGCTGGCGGCCCAGCGTGCCTGGCACTTTCGACCGTACTAGGGGACGAGCGCTGACTCGTGAAGTGTCGCCTGAGTTTGTCGGGGCCGTCTCTAGCTACTTCAGCACTAGGGCTCCTGACTACGAGGCTGCTAGGGGGTCCCAACAAGCATATTTCGCAGCACTTAGAGCACATGGGAGCGAGGTTGTTACCCTCCCCGCAATTGATGGTTTCCCAGACTGCAGCTTCACGGAGGACACAGCGGTGATCATCGACGACAAGGCCGTCATACCTAATCTGGGGCACCCAAGCCGGGATGGAGAGCAGGACTCGGTAGCCGAGTTCCTTTCAGACAGCTTCGATATAGTCAGGATGCCCATTGGGGCCACCATGGACGGGGGGGACGTCGTATTCTATGACGACCGTTTCCTAGTGGGAGTTTCGACTAGGACCAACAAAGAGGGGGCTGCCTTCCTGGCCGAGCATGCAAACCAGGCTGGCTTCGGAGTCCAGCTATTCGATGTACCAGAGAGCACACTACATCTCACTACCGTTTGCTCTAGTCCGCGACCGGGGACAATCGTTGCAGCAGAGGGGCACCTCTCCGAGGCGGATCTTTCCTTCGCGGAGGAAGTGATCTGGATACCGGAGGAGGAAGGGTATGCCGCAAATACGATCGCTTACGGAGACCGGATCATCATCTCTGACGGGTACAAGAAGGCCAGGCAGCTCATGCTGGACGCGGATTTCTCCGTGACTACTGTGGACATGACCGAGTTCAGAGAGGTCGATGCTAGCCTCACGTGCCTGTCAGTATTCATTGGATGACTTTTAGGTCAGGACGCATCCGGCATGATATGCACTCTTTGGCGAAAATAGTACTTGGTATCGGGGGAGTGATGCTTGCAATCGGAGTTATACTCACAATCTCAGGTGCTAGAGGGCTAAGTTCAGCCGATGATTTTTCCGTTGAAGACGAAACGGTCTGGTCCGGAAAATCAGGAGTGTATGTGAGCGATGAGTCAGGGGACTGGGGGTTGTTAATCTTCGTGAGTGACGAAGTTAGGTGTGACGAGTTTAGCCTTAATGTCAGTAGTGAAGAGGGAGCGAGAGCGAAATATGAGGCTGACTGGTGCGTTGAAGGAGGTAGGCTTCCATCGGGCCATCATGATGATCCCGAAGGATGGCTGCACATGGGCACGGTTCGCGGCCTCGAGGACGGTGTGACCTACGAATTTACTGCAAACGAGGAGTTTTCAGGAGTACCAGAGAGAGTAGTCGTCGAGATAATTGAGGATGTGCTTGGTGGGGTCTTCGCCGGTCTTGGAGGGGGGTCTTGTGCATGCTGCGGGTTGTTGGTGCTAGTAATCGGGATAATAATGGCCCTGATGATGGATGATGATGACCAACCTACCTCTTACCAGATTGACGGAGAGGGGAGGGTGATTCTGGTTCAGCAGCCAGGAGTAGAGGCCAACGTCCCCCCGTCGCAAGTCTTGGTCTCTGAAGCCTCGGAAGAATCGTCGGTGAGTGCCTCCGACGAGTGGTACAAGACAACCGAGGATTGATCACTCTAGGGCTTCTTTTTGACACCCTTCACCGAATCCATTAACAATGACTCTACGAGTCATTGCGCAATGGCTGAGCGGCACGCTAAGACATCATCCGAAAGCAGATGGGTTAGAGCATCGGTCCTCCTAGCCATTCTATTCGTGGTCCAGACCTGGGTTCCTGTAGCCGCTTCAGAGGGGAACGAGTTCGATGACATGCAGATATGTAGCAACCCAATAGCTGGTCTCGGGGGCTTCTGCGACCAGAGGAACAACGTCGACGACGGAACCCCGGGGATTACCGAATGGGTAGAGGGGATGTACAACTTCAACATGACGAGCCCGACAGAGATAGAGTTCCAGGCATCCTGGGCTATCAGGGAGTGGGACCGGAGCGGGATGGACCTATTCCTGGATCCTTCTATGGACGTGGCTCTGGCCTCTGACAACATAGGCCAGAACGACGGTTTGCCGGCTGACGTACTCAGGGCTGCATTCGACAACAACACGGACCCGGCTGACCCTTCGTCCCCCACGGTTCAGGAGACCCTGCTGTCGGAGATTAACAGCAGCATTAGCCAGCTCCTGTCCACATGGGGGGGATCTACGAGCCCACAGACCGACTGGTCCGACAGGGTTTTCCTTCCGAATGATGCAGGAGACATTACTGAGGTAAATTGTGCTACTGATGTAGGGCTAAACAACGACAACAACGCATTCGAGCCCCCAATCTGCATCTCCACTAGTGTGGTAATCTCTCTCCCCATCGACAGCACCTACGGGCTCGGTCAGGATAACGCGGCTAGTCTAGAGGCGGCTCTAGAGGGCATGCTCATCATGGGGTCGGAGGTCACCACGAAATTCGACGTCGATGTCAGTCCGGGTCACAAGGGCACCTATGCCATACAGCCGCCTTCATACGCAACTGTAACCGTTGCGGGTGGAACACTTGGTGAGCGAGTACACCACGCCGTTGAGAACTACCACTCGGGCCTTTGGATTATCGACTGGAGAAGTCCATCGGGGCCACTAGCCGGAGAGCCCTTCAATGGGGATCTAGACATGACAATGGGATTCAGACAGTCTGCAACGACCGAAGTAGTGAGTGTCCCTACTGGGAGCAAGAGCTTGGACTTGCGCGTAGTCGTTGACATGTCGGACGAGAGCAACGCGTTCATCGAAGTTGTCGCCGGAATTTACCAGATACAGACCAGCTCACTAGACCAGTGGGGCGTGCCACCGCTGATGGCCAAGGACAAGGCGAACATCCCGGTAATTACCTCAGATGGAATCAGGATGGCTTACCACACCGGCCTGCTTGACCTGACGGACCTATCCGACAACATACCAATCTCTGGTATCGGAGAGGCCATCGGTAACTCCAACGGAGATGCTAACGTCCAGATGGGGGACTTCCAATGGACTCACATTTCCCAGCCGCCATTAGACCCTGGTGGGCTGAACTACACCCATGGCTTCGGATGTCTTAGGGGAGTCCACTATTGCCTGGAAGGATCGGTAGCCATGGATGACTCTTTCCCGGTTTTCATGAGATCTATAAGCCACACATTCCCGTTCAGCCTGGCTGACCTCCTAGGCGGAAATCTTGGGGAAGGTGTCGGTTTCATGAACTCTGTCACGGGGGACGACTTGAGCATTCTTCTGAACTCAGGGGTCGAGTTCTCAACCATTCTTAGCGACGACGCTATGGACGCGTTCATCGGCAACATGCTTCCTAGTGGAATAACCGCGGATCTGACAATGGAGATTGTTCTGCCTACGTGGGCATCGACCGCGGACGGAGGAAGCAGCATTGAGCTGTCATACAGAGTTTCTGGAAACCACGACGGGGAGGTAAGCCTAGCGGGGTCTGACTCGTTCTTCTGGAATCATGCCATATGCTCCGACACGGTCGCTTCTTCCTGCACCGATTCCAGCACAGACAGGGTTTGCGAGTCGTCACTGAAGACTTGTGCTTACGTGGACGTGGGTCTGGACGTGTCTGAGTTCTCTATGGCCAACCTACCTCTGAACAAGGGCGTGACCGTGGAGTTCGAGTTAACTGTCGACTTGACTGTGCACAGAATCGCGGTTCCTGATTCTATGTTCGAGTCCATCAATACCCAGTCGACTAGTATTAGCCTAGATGTGCTGCCCTCTGATCTGCTTCGCCTTTTCCTAGAAATTGGAAGCAGGGGGGACCCCCTGACTGTTGATTTTCCCCTGTGTGATACAGGGAGGAGCTACTGTGAGCAGAGCATACCACTATCGAGCAACAACAATACAGGACTTCCGGCATTCGCAAGAGACTTCGCCAAAGACGTGAAATCGTTCATAATGGACGAGTCTCGAGCTCTGGCCTCTGACAATAACAACAATTTCGGAAACCTAGACATGTCTGGGTTCTCGCTGGAGTTGGACTTCCCTTACGACGGTCTGGTCGACGATGACGAAGCAGTAAGCGACGAGGAGGGTCTGGTGATGAGCCTGCGAGTGCCGAGAGTAAGGACCACCGTTGGCGTAGACAACACTTGGGCCGAGCTGATTTCAATAGCAGGGGGAGAAGAGGGGCAAGGCTACCAGATCGGTGTCACTACGGAACTGGTCCCGGCCAACGCCCTTGTAATGCCCTTCCTGAATCCAATGGTCTCAGCCATGGATGGACTAACGGGAGCTCTAGCGGCTGGTTTGGTTAGTGCGGAAGGAGTGAGGGGGCCGGGAAATCTCAGCGTTCCAGTACCGGCCTCTGCTCTTTCTGACATAGGCCCCGACGAACTAGGCATCGACCTGGGTGGTACTCTTACTGTGACCTTGCCACTAGGAGTACAGCTCGAAGGCATAACCTCGGTCGATAGTGAAGGTGGTTCCGTGACATCAGTCATAGATGAGCAGACGCAGAGGCAGGTCATAACCTACGACATCAGACAGGGGATGGGGGACGATACCCTGGAGTTCGGGGTTCTCCTGACCCCGACATGGATCCTCCAGCAGTTGATTTACTACCTCGGAGCAGTAATCATGTTTTTCGTTTGGAGGGTTAGGAGGAGGAGTGTCAAGAAGAAGCGCAAGAGGAGAGCGCTTGCACTAGAGGCTCTCGAAGAAAGCGCGGCTTCGCCCATTGGGTACATTCCCCCTGCCCCCACAGTAGAGGTTCTTCAGGTCGCAGATAACGGCATAGTGGTGAAGAAGAGGCTGCCTACTGCGTAGTGGAGTTTCTATGAGAGTACTGTTAGTCGTTTTCGTAATCATGGCCGCTCCCCTAAGCGGTTGCTTAGGAGAGCCCTCCGGGGTGGCTTCTGCGGATAGCCTGGAAATCGGCCCTGAGACCCTTGTGTCGGGAGTGTTCCAGGAGGTTTACCTAGAGGCAAGTCATGCAATTTCGGTATTCGTTCCATACTTGATCAGAGACCCTGTTACGGGGTTCGTCCAGAACTCCACAGTGATCGATATCGAGGAGGGTTCTACGGTTACTCTGAATATGCTAGCTCCTCCTAGGAACGGGTTCCTTGTCTTGCTGGTGGGGGAAGAGGGCAGAACTCATTGGCCCGTTAGGGAAGCCAACGAGTCGTGGGGGACCTGGCTTGAACGCGGGGGCGAAGCGGGCGGTTCTCTAACGGGCGTTCATAGGGTCTCCGGCAACTCCTCACTCGACATGATCAACGGCAGCTCGGAATCAGGGGGGCCGGTGTCAGTCAAGCTGATCTCGGCCCAGAGGGCTGCCAACGTCCCAGTAAACGATGGTGGTGAGCATTCGGGAGGGCTGGTCCACGGGAGATTAGTCTACGAGAGGCTGCACGAGATCACCGATCCGTCGAATACCCTAGACCCTGTAGACGGCAAGGCAGGTTACTGGGACAGGTGGGCAGGACAGGGCAACCCGGCTTACGAGGACGCGGCCCAGTACCTAATCACAGAGCTATCCTCCTTCGGCTTGGAGGTAATGGCGCACAGGTTCGAGTTCACGGACATATTCGGCAGCCAGAATCCGGAGTCTTACAACGTGTGCGCATACAAGTGGGGAAGCGTATTCACGAACGAATGGCTGGTATTCGGAGCCCACTTCGACGTTGCGCCACCTGCAAACATGGTGCTGCTAGACCCTCACGTCATCGGCACGAGGACCTATGGCACGAGGGTGGGAGCATACGACAACTCGGCCGGGACCTCGATGGTGCTCGAGACAGCTCGCGCGCTAGCCGAATTCGACAGCAGGAGGACGATGGTGTTCTGCCTTTGGTCCGGAGAAGAGGGCGGGAAGAGGGGTTCCGACTATTGGACCGACTACTACGTCAAGGAGGACAACCCCGATGTCACCGTTACTAACTACATCAACCTCGACATGGCTGGCGTCAATTGGCCGGGCGGAGGAGGAGCCCCTCACGGAGACCCTGACCCACAGATAGACGAGGACGGTTACCCCAAGGACAGCGAGGTCTGGCCCATGAGGGTGTACATTGGGCCCGGACCCAACCACGATTCACTCGACCAACCGAGAATGGTCGGTCTTTCCAACTGGATTGGATCGGACGCCCTTGGCCTTGAGGAGCAGATGGGGACACTAGTGGGAACAAACTACTCAGCAGAAACCTGGAAGACTGACGTCTGGCTGGACATGGACAGGCCGGAGGTGATCGTCTACGAAGACACTACTGCTCGCAGCGACCACGCAAGCTTCCAGGACAACCTAGGCACCGTCACCGTAGGCTTCGGTGGTCTGGTAGATGGCTACTGGTGCTACCATCAGGTCTGCGACACACTTGAGGAAATGGAACAGTGGATGGACACTACCGGCAAAGGTTACGGGGAGGAGAACACCGGCGTTGCGAATCTGGTGAACAGCCTTGATATGATTACTTGGTGGGCCCTGATGACCTTCTTTCACTGTGACGAGAAGCCTGTTTTGAACGCACTATAGCTTACCTAGAACACGCTTGCTTTGGTGAGTGTGATGTATACCAAAGCAACCGCGACGCTCAGGCAGGTGTAGAATATCGGCTCTGACCAAGTCTTGATCTTGCGCCCATCCAATGGGCCGAAGGGGAGCATGTTGAACGCACAGAGTATGGCGTTCCCCCATAGCCAATAGTGAATGACCAAGTCGATGGCTCCGATGAACCCGCCAAGCAGAAGCCAAGCTGAGTAGCCCATCGCCCACAGGGCCATGTTCGTGACGGGGCCTGCTACTGCAATCTTCCCGAACTGATTCCTAGTAGCGTTTCCAGCAACCATTACTGCACCGGGTGCCATGAACACGATTCCTAAAATCGCAGCTAGAATCAACCCAAACCTCAGTCCACCGGGATCTGCCCTGAACTCAGCCCAGCACCCGTAGTACTTGGCCACGAACTTGTGTGCGAACTCGTGCAGCAGGAAGGCTGGGGCAAGTGATATCAGAGAAAGTATGCAGTAGAGTGGAAACTTCGAGGAGAGTCCCCGAATCCCCCCATCGAACATGAGGGCGAGGGCGAGAGTGAAGGCTCCGGTGGCCAATGCTAGATGGCGTATTTCAGTACTGGAGAAGTGCCAGATTGAGCCTTTGTGGAGGGGTATTGCCTCTACCGTCCCCTGTTCGCCGAATAAGCTCGAGGTCACCCTCCCGTCTTGGCCTACCTGCATCACGTGAATCCTGGTCTGACGACGGGTGCCGTCGTCCCTAGCGGCAGAGTGGCTTCCAACCCTCTGGCGGGTCTCGAATGGGTCCGCGTCGACGCGCCAGGCTCGTGGGTCCCTCTCGCCCGGCATGGCCTCTGACTGTTCTGGTCTGATATCAATGCTATTCGGGTTCAGTCCTCGAGCATGCCCTCTATCTCAGCAATAAGATCGTCCCATGTCATCGGTATCTTGGGTTCACCGTCCCTAAGCAGCTCCCTCATCTCGTCTATCTCCATCTCGTCTGGGGGTCTTTCGGACCATCTGTTCTGGTTCGCAACGTCCCTAATCAGAGACTTCTTGCGAGAGAGCCTGAGACGGTGCACGGTTCGCTGGTCCTTGTCGTCTCTCTCTGGGTCGAACTGGTGCTCGCGAATCGCCGCAGCGTAAACCTCCATCCACTTTCCGTGTTCGTCGTCTTCTACATGGCTGAATGGATCGGCCAGCATCGCAATCTGTTCCCTCGCTAGACGCTGTGCCTTCGTCCCGGCCTTTCCGCTCGTGAGCCTCTCCCTGGCCTTGGTGTGACTTCGTATACAGGACTTGCACCTGTCTGATCCGGGAACGTCAGGGGCATCGCAATTCAGGCAGCAGATAGAGAAGCCCATCTGCTCCATTGCTCTCCTAGGAAGCGACATCTATGTTCTCCCGGTCTGAAACTCTGCCAGATCCCCCTGGTCGACCAGTAGGCTTGGGCCGCTGCTGAGATAGCACATTATCCCCCTCCTGCTACGGGAGTCCTCTGGGGTGGAGTTGTTGCCAGTAGCGCAGGAGCCTGTGCAGCCATCCGCGAAGGCGATGTAGACCCGTCCCTCCCTGTCGATATGCAGATCGTTGAAGTCGAGCAGGTTTCGGTTCGAGCCGCCGATGTCTCTGCAGTCACCGCTGTTGAGGCAAATGCTGCCTATCTGAACGGGATCAGGAGATGCCCTTACTGTGTGGAAAACCGGGCTTGGGTCTAGTGCATTGAGGCTGAAGGTGATGTAGAGGTAGTAACTGACGTTCGCGTTCGCGTAGTGAGCATTGCCGTCCCAGGGCTCTCCGTCTATGTTGGGCTCACCCAGTTGACTCGAGTTCTCGCTTCCGAGGTATGTTACGGCGATTCTGCCTGGATCGCCCGCATCTATCTGCGAGAAGGCAGTAGATATCACCTCGATTGGGCTAATCCTGATGCTCGTCTGCTCCCATGACTCTCCCGAATCTGTGCTTCTGGACATGTAGACGCCCTCGTCGGCCCCGGTCCAGATGTGGTAGGCGTTTGACTGTGTATCCGTCGCGACCTCGGAGTTCTTTCTTGGGTAGGGTGTTCCAACATCCTCCCCCATAGTCCTGTCGAACCATGTCAGTCCGTTGTCCTTCGATACTATGACAGAGGGGGTTTCCACCCTGGGTGTGACGTAGACAGTCCCGTCGGGTGCGGAGGTGATGGCTCCGTGAAGGCCCCCGTTGGTGGTCGCAAGGCCTATGATCTGTCCTCCTGCTTCGAAAGTCGCTCCACCATCGAAGCTCGTGAAGCAGAAAATTCCAACGAGCTTGTTGTAGCAATAGTACACCGCTTGATCGTAGAACGCCTGTGAGAATTGGCCCCCCACTCCGTACCCGCTGCTGGTCCAAGGTCCGGTGGCCAGCTTGATGTGGTCGTTTACTGGAGTAGTTCCTGAATCGTGAGGATTGCCTACCCAGGTTTCCCCGTCATCGTCGCTCCAGCATATCCAAGAGGTCTGGAGGCCTTGCATTTGGACGTTGAAAATCCGGTCGGTCTCCGGGTCGACCCAGCCCCATGGGTCGTTTGTCTGAAATGCGCATAGTGGCCCGGTGACATCCTCCCATGAATCTCCGTGATCGCAAGATCGCATGACCTTCTCGAATGCGATGAAGAATATGCAACCACTAGACGTTACCCCGATGCTTGGTTCCGCACCATCTTCTCCTACGTCACTAAAATTGAAGGTCAGCGGCAGTGGGGGTTCGTCGACGGGTAGACCGTCCGGGCCCGTGACGAATACTCCTACAGGGACGTCGTCATCTTCTACCTCAGGGGTGTCCTTGTCTCCCTGGATACACCCGGACATTGGCACGAGGGCCATCATCATGACAGTAGTAATCACAAGTACAGGACGCTTCATAGTACATCTCTGAGAGGCCATGGGCTTGAAACCTGCTGATTATTAGGCCGTTCTAAGTCGGTGTATCATGGATGCAGAAACCGTCCATCGTAGGCGTTGGATAATTCTGGGGATAATGAGTCTCAGTCTAGTGATTACGCTGCTCAATAACGTCACCGTAAACGTAGCCTTGCCGGAGCTATCCAAGGACCTAGATGCCGACAATACCGAGTTGCAGTGGATCATGGACGCTTACGTTGTGGTGTTCGGAGGGTTGCTCTTGGTAATGGGCGCCATAGGAGACAGGTTCGGAAGGAAGCACGCATTGCTTGTTGGTCTTGCAATCTTGGGTCTCGTCTCGGCCCTGACAGCGCAGTATGCAACCAGCTCTGATCAAGTCATCGCAGCCAGAGCAATGATGGGTCTTGGGGCAGCCTTGGTGATGCCGGCCACCTTGTCAGTAATTGTCGTAGTTTTCCCACCCGAAGAGAGGGGTAAGGCGGTGGGCGTTTGGGTCGGGATGGCAGGGGTAGGCGCTCCAATCGGACTCCTAGTAGGCGGCTGGGCCGTGGAGAGCTTCGATTGGAGGGCGGTATTCTGGATCAATCCACCGATAATAGCTCTAGCCATGATCCTTAGCATCTTACTCGTACCCAATTCAAAGGATGAGAGGGGGGTCCCGATGGACCCGGTGGGAGCTATCCTTTCAGTAGGGGCGCTGGGAGCTATCCTCTATGCGATAATCGAAGGTCCGAGCCTTGGTTGGACCAGTAACGAAGTTGTAGTCTTAGGGGCCGCCGGGGTGTTTCTGACCTTTGTTTTCATTCGGTGGGAGAGGCGGACAGAGCATCCTATGCTGCCAATCGAGTTCTTCCAGAACAGAGGTTTCTCTCTAGGGTTAATCGCCATAACTCTGGCCTTCTTCGTGATGTTCTCCTTCATGTTCACCCAGATGCTGCACTTCCAGTTGGTTCGCGAAAGAAGCGCTTTCGAGTCGGCTCTACGATTCCTGCCGCTTCCTTTGGGTCTGATGCCAATGGCAGCAAACAGCGATTGGTTTTGCGAGCGGTTCGGGAACAACAACGTCGTATCGTTCGGCCTGCTACTGATTGGCACAGCAATGATGATCTTCACTACTGTCGACGTAGAGACAGATTACTGGATCCTGGCTGTGATTTTCTTCCTTATTGGAATGGGCATGGGCCTGACTATGGCCCCTTCGACAACGATGGTGATGGATTCAATCCCCCATGATAAGGCTGGGGTCGGTAGTGCTACGAATGACGCTAGTAGGGAGGTTGGGGGCGCCTTCGGAATCGCGATAGTCGGAAGCGCTGTGAACGAGATATACCAGAGGAGGATGGTTGTGCCAGAGGGGCTAGAAGCCCATTCGAGGGTCGTCTCAGAGTCTTTCCCGGCAGCAATCCGGATTGGTGGGGAGTTGCTTGCCCAGGGGAACTCGCTCGGATTAGAGTTGATCGAGAATGCTCAGTTCGCATTCGTAGAGGGAATGACTGGGGCGGCTGCAGTATCAGCAATCGTAGCAGTGTTAAACGCGGTTCTGGTCAAGCTGTACATGCCTAGCAAATCCATTCCCCGGGCAGCTAATGATGGGTTCTGATTCTCGTTATCCTCAGAGCCCTATGTTGTCTTCGTGACCGCACTCTGGGTGTGCGCATATTACCTTGTATCTGTCCCTCTTGGGTTTTGGTATCTCCATCCTGCTACCGCACATTGAGCAGTGGTGCATCAGGGTGTCTGGCTCCTTTTTCACGATCTCCTCTGCATCCTTCAAGTCACTAAGGACGGTCTCTGAGGATGATGTCGTCCACCCTATCTGATCTGTGTAGGTGTCGACGTCCTCCGAGATCCTGTTTGCCCTGAGTCCTAGCTTGATCTTGATCCTGCGGCCCTTTTTCTCACCTACTGGTGGTTGCCCTGGCTTGCTCTTCCTGGGGGCTGGCCTCTTCCCCTTTCTTCCCTTTGGCTTGCCGGGGGGTTTCCTCCTCGGTTTAGGACGTGCCTTTGGGGCTGGTTTCTTCGATGGTGGTACGGACTTAGGAGGAGCTGTTGGGGGAGGTGCACTAGGGGGCGAAGCGGGCTTCGGAGGAGCTGTTGGGGGAGGT
>MDTE01150991.1_pt1 | contig 14100 bp, 6 predicted proteins | sample 811231 | NCBI WGS metagenome assembly MDTE01 (sample SAMN05326651, study PRJNA326480) | marine metagenome | isolation source: seawater | place: Indian Ocean: Red Sea | collected 2010 | reverse complement strand
TCTTCAGCCCAAGCTTGCTCATCAAATTCATTCTCTTCATACTCAAGTTTCTGAGCAATCTCTGGAGTATCATAATCAACATGAACCACATAAACTTGTTCAGAATCATCCCATTCATAAAGAATAAAGTGCTCTTCATGTTCTTCTAATTCAAGAGGTACAAACGCTAGAGCTGCAAAACATAGAACAACCCACCCAAAAATAGATACTGTGAGAGCCTTCTTAGTTCCAATTGCCTCTGCAAATTTTGTAAAGGCGACTGCTGAAGGTGCTGCAACAAATTGTATTGCTAGGATTGTTATAATTAGCTGGGTTGTTGTAACACCAAGAACGGTTGTACCAAAAACTCCACCCAATGCTGTAACTGTATTTATTCCGTCTATGAAAAAGAAATAAGCAAGCATGTACAAGAAAAGATTTGGAAATTTCCTTACATCTCTCAATGTCTGTGCTACTTCACTTACTGCAAATTTAGCTGCTTTTCTAAATTTTAATTTTTCCATCTCATTTTCTATCGGTGGTTCAGGAACCCACATGAAGGTCAAGAGTGCAAAACCATACCACCAAATTCCTGCAGTGGCCATACAGAATGGTATTATTGATAATCCAAAAGTTAAGTACAGCCCCATGTGAATTAAAAGAAGAATGCCTCCTCCAAGATATCCATAAGCAAAAGCTCTATTGGAAATATCATCCATCTCATCTTCTTTACCTAAATGTGGTAAAAGCGAATTGTAAAACACACCTGCACCATTCAATCCAATGTTTGCTAAAAGGAACATTACCATCAACCAAATCCAAGAAGCATCTCCGAAAAATGGCGCAAAAGCTAGAAGGAAAGTAGCTCCAGCTCCAACATAAGTCATAATTTTAAGCCATTTAATCTTAATCAAACGACGATCTGCTATAACTCCGAAAGGAGGACTAACTACTGCAACAATTAATGTAGCAATAGCAACCGATAGAGACCATACTGCATCACCAGTCATAGTTATTGATCCTAGAGACGTAGTTAGACCCTGAGACTCAAGAAACAAATACGCATACCAACCAGGAAGTAAGGCTACAGTAACACTCGTTTCAAATGCTGATTTACCCCAATCATAGAATCCGTAACCACTGATTGCCTTCTCCTTTCCTTCTGGAAGATTTTTTAATTTAGACCCAATGCTGAATAAAGTAGAAATCCAATCTGCCATAAGTTACTAAAGAAAGCCAGTTAAAAGCAATTAACCTTGTGTTTCAATAAAAGAAACAGTTTATTCTTTATTCCATTCCTGGGCTTTATTCAAAAAATTCTGAAATAGTTCAGTACCATACTCGGTATGCTCTACTTCAGGATGATATTGTACACCTGCGTAAGGTAATGTTTCATGTTGTATTACTTGTACTTGGCATGCATCCGATGAAGCTAACAATCTAAATCCTTTTGGCATTTCATGGACTTCATCATTATGTGACTCCCAAACATTGAACTCTTTTGGAAATCCTTCTAAAATCCAGCCTTCATCAATAAGTGACAATAATGATGAACCAAATTCTGGAATCTCTGCAGGGCCAGCTTTCCCTCCAAAATGATTGGCCATATACTGATGGCCTACACAAATTCCTAAAATTGGCCATTTTCCTGAATCAATATATTCAGATGTTAGACCAAGTGCCTCTGATTCAGTCTCAATTCTTGGTGCACCACCTGAAAGTACAAGTGCCTTGAAACGTTCTAACTCCTCTATTGGTGTAACATTAGAAACAATCTCAGCCCTACAACCCAAATAATTGAGAACTCTATATTCTCTATGAGTCCATTGGCCCCCATTATCAACAACGGCTATTGGGAAATTTTCGTAAGACATTAATCTGAGGTTGGAACTTGGTTGTTAAGTCTTTCTAATCGCTTATTCCTTTCAGAAGCAAATTTCTCTATTGCTTTCAAAACCCATCTAGGACTTAAATGCGCTTCATCAATAATTTCATCAACACTACCACCTGTTCTCCAATTATTATCCCAATCTGGTGAAACTGAGTATTCAGATACTATACGATTTGCAATCCATTTATGCATAATTCTAAGGCCCGTATTAGTGACAATCATAGAATCTGACCATTCTTGTTCTGAAATAATAGAATCTTGGTATGATTTATTTTGTCTCTGAAACAATTCCCATGATATTGCTGATACAATTTTTACATTATGCCTTTGACCTAAATCTTTCAATATTGATATAATTGTATTAGTTGAGCTAGTGCCTCTTACAATGACCACGCCCTCTTTAGGTCTAGAATCATAATCTCGAATCAAATAAGCTCCTTTTGAGGCATCCAAATGGCTTGCAATGCCTAATTTTTCTCTATCGGGGACTTCAATTGGAGGTCTTGTCAAGTGTAAAGCAACAATCGGAACGTCTGTAGAGAACGCAGCTGCAAGTGATGGAGCAACATCGTTGTGCTCCCAAGGATGCAAATTAATTATGTGGCCGTCTGGAAATAACTGTGTAACACCTGGTGCAAATATACCAAAATGAGTACGGCTATCCTCTGCAGTTTCAGGACCTGAGTGCCCTGCAATCCACAACAATTTTCCTACTTTAATTTGTGAATCTTGTGCAACCTGACTAAATAATCTTATTGTACCATATTTTAGATAACTAAATGAGCCATATGTACTAAATGAGCCAATAAATCCATTAAACTCTTCCAATGTATCATTATTGAAATTTACTGTTGATAATCCAGCCATCATACCTGAATTCGCAAATTCAGTTATACCTTGTGGCATTAATGGAGAATTTGTATTTGTGATCTTATCATACATTCCTAAATCCTCCATATCTCCCCAACCCTTTGCAAATCCTGAAATATTTGTTGAGCCTGCAAGATCTGCAGACATTGCAACAAACAATGGCCTTCCATATTTTTTACGACTATGTGAATTAATCCAAGAAGCTATCTTAGAAAAGCCTACACGATTTGGTATATTGGTACCAGGTTCTGCAAATAATTCATCAGGATAATTTTCAAAATCAAAAATTTCCGTATCATTTAAAGGATTCGAATCAGAAATTTTACATTCATCTATATCTGTAGGAACTGAATCTCCTAATTCAACAAGTCTATCAGCTAAATAATCAACCAATTTTTGGTTGCTATGTAATACTGAAATTACAGTTTCGAAATAATTTCTTGCCTGTTTAACTTGTTCTTCTCGTGTTTCTGCTGCAATTTCACCTGAGTTGTTGAAGGAAATATCATATTTTTCTTCGAAATCTGCCTTAGTTTTCCAGAACAATTCCGAATTCCGTTTATGAGGAACGCCGTGTGATTTTTCATCGAAAATGTGATAACCTCGCCCTTTACGTGATTTGGCGTAAATCATCTTTGGAATATTATCTTGAGCATTACCAACTAATAAATCATAATATGCTTCAGTAAATGATGTCCAATCTTCATTATCCTCAGTTCCTTCAACATGCCAACCACTAGTTTCAAACAATTCTTTGGGAGTAGATTTTACTATAGAACTAAATGGACGGCTGTCAATACCATAATCATTCCAATCAACGTAATAAATTATGTTTCCAAGACCAAGTCCCCATGATGAATTCAAGGTTTCATGAGTTACGCCTGTACTCAAACCCCCTTCTCCTTCAAATGCAAAGACTTTGACTTGGTCTGTACCTGCCAGTTTATGTGCCAAAGCCTCTCCAGCAGCTGCAGGAGAACCATGACCACTTGGTCCTGTGTTAAACTTGAAAAAAAGAGTTTTACCCTCCATTTCAGCATGGCCTGGTAATCCTTTATTTTTACGAAGAGTTAGTAAATCTTCCCACAATAATTGAAATTCTTCCCCATTTCTAACTTGATACTTAGAATCTCCAGTTTGCTTATACTTTACTCTCAATGCCTCATTTAGTATTGCTAATGTTGCATATACCATTGGATTATCATGACCTGCAACTAGAACAAATCTATCTGCAAATCTCTTTGTTGGATCACGAATATCCCATCTCATAGCACCAGATAGAAGAGTTATCAACATTCCATGAACTTTAGAACGAGAACCACCAGGATGGCCACTTTGGCTCAAGTTAAGCGTAATATCAATACACTGATCGATCAAATCCTTTGTAATTTCCCAATGTTCGTAATTATTTTTTAATTTGGAAGGGCTATCCATTCAGATTATTACAGATGTGTGTGTTTTTGAAGTTTCTGCTTTCCAAAGCTTAATCCTCAACTTGTCTGGCTAGATAACCGCGTGAAAACAATGTTTGAGCTACGGCCCATATCATAAAGAAGACTAAAACTGACAATGCCTGGCCATAAATTGTATTAAATTCTATTGATTTACTAAAACTATAAGGTAGTATACCGCTCAGGAAATCATGGAATAGGAAAGCTATGGTAGTCAAGGCTGTAGTCAAAGCTAATGTTACAACTAAAGTAACTAAGAACCATTGTAATACAGTCTCAAATTCTTTAGAATAATACATTACTCTAGCCAATTTACTATACCTTGTATGGCCATAACTCAATTCAATAAATAACATGAAAGAGAAAACAAAACCTAGTATTGGATAAATGTGGTCATTAGTATTTCCTGATAAACCAAGAGGCATCACTAATACCAAAAATGCTGCAACTATTTGATTACCTATATAATCCTGCCATATTCCAACAATTCCTATAGATATTGGAAGACCAATCCAAAGCCACAAGAATAACTGTTGAGTTAACTGATAAGGGAAGGGCTCAAAATCTCTAATATCTGCAACAAATATCAAAATAATTGATATAAAAATTGACAATAATGTATAATCATATATCTTCTTGTTGATGCTCAAGAATACAAAAAATGTTCCTGTAAAAAGACCAACAAGCATGCCCGCTATTGCTGAATTGTTTAAGTCAGTCAGTACATCATTACCGTATATTCCAGAAATCATACTATCAAGCGCCTTAAAGAAAAGTGAATCTTCTATAGGATTTATAATATATGCTAAACCAAGGCTAAACATTAGCGAAAAGGTTGCAATAGCTTGCATTAAAGAAAGACTGTTATTTGTGTTCATTAACGAACCACCTCTGCTAATGATGTTGACAAAACTGTATCCGGATCCCAACGCATGGCTCTTGCTCCTAATGATCTAGCTTCTGTAATTTTATTATCAAGAGATGCTGATGCTGTAAAATAAACTGTTGGAGAAATTATGCGTGAATCTCTGTCATAGTCTAATGTATCTGGAGCTATGACTGTTAGTTTGAAGCCTCGAGCTGTAATTTCCCTAAGAGCATTTGTACTAGTTGGATCGTTTTCAAGTGTTGAAATAACCATTACTGGTGAACGTGGTGTAAAATTACGAAGGTCGCCAAGAACTGTGTGGAGGCCTAAGGATCCTGTGGCCTTAACTTCAGCTAAGGCAGTTAAAATACGATAAAGATGGCGTTCACCAGTATCTGGAGGAATAACATTCACCGTTTCACCATATATAGTGAGCCCAACACGATTACGTGATCTCAAGAAGAAACTGGTTAGAGATGCTGCGGCTCTACACGAATAATTTAAAGGATTACGCAATATAGTTCCCGTTCCTGCAATTTCTCTTGCATCAAGTACAAACATAACATCAGAAATATCTTCTCTTTCGAATTGATTGACCATCAATTTTCTCGTTCGCCCGAATACTCTCCAGTTAATATTTTTAAAATCATCACCAGGGAAATATTCACGAATACCATAAAATTCTCCACTAGTTCCTATACGTCTTATTGGCATAGCGCCCTGATACATCTTTGGAAAGTCAGTCGAAAGATCGACACCTTCTATTTGCTCAATCTGTGGTAAAACAACTAGACTTGACTTTGATTCAATATCTGCTTCATAATAAAATAAAAAAGAAGGATTGTAAATTCTTAAGCTGGGATTACCAAGCCTATATTGGCCTCTAAGGCGGCAGTCTAAGTGATATTTGTTAACTATTAATTCATCTTTTCTTAGTCTAATAATACTATGATTTGAACCATTATTTACTTCAACCTCAGAAGGTAGGTTATCATATATTTCTAAAAAACCAACTGAACGCCCTTTATTTTGAATAATTAAGTCTATAGTTACATTACTATTCTCAAAAACTTGGTCTGCATCAAAACTTCTTGTTACTTTAACATCTATAGGTCTTGTATTGACTAAGCTATGAACTGCAACAAAACCCAATATAGTCGTTCCCAACAAAAAAAGTTGAAGATTATTTATAAATGGAGAAAATAGAACTAACGTAGTTCCAAGGCCAACATATACAACGGCCTTACGGGTCCACATTTTTCTTACTATTCCACAGTAACAGCGGGGACTTCAACTGTCATCAATAATTCAGATAAAATTTCTTCAACCTTTACACCCCTTATACGCGCTTCTGGTTTCAAGATAACTCTATGTCCAAGAACAGGAATCACTGCTCTCTTAATATCGTCTGGAACAACATAATCTCTACCTGACAAAACAGCCAGTGCCCTCGATAACTTGAATAATCCTAAACTTCCACGAGGACTAGAACCAACTGCAACTCTAGGATCTCGACGCGTTGCTTGAACTAAATTAACAATATATCTCATTACTTCTTTTTTGACATATACTTCTTCAATCGAATTATGCATGGCAACTACTTTCTCGGGCGAAGCTCGGGCCTTAACTGTAAACGAATCTTTCTTACGTTCTGAACGGCCTTGAAGAATACCAGTTTCAACCTCCTCATCAGGATAGCCAACACTCAATTTAATCAAAAATCGATCCATCTGTGCTTCAGGTAAAGGATAAGTCCCTTCATATTCTATAGGATTTTGCGTTGCAAGAACAATGAAAGGCCTTGATAGTTTGTGAGTTGTACCCTCAATAGTTATCTGCTTTTCCTGCATTGCTTCAAGTAAAGCTGCTTGTGTTTTAGGAGGAGCTCGGTTAATCTCATCTGCTAACAAAATATTACAAAATATTGGACCTTCTCTAAAAGTAAACTTATTCTTCTCAGGATCATAGAAATATGAACCAGTGATATCTGCAGGTAATAAATCAGGAGTGAATTGTATTCTTTTGAATTCACAACCCAAAGCATCAGCCAAAGTATTAGACATTAAAGTTTTTGCTAAACCTGGAAAATCCTCAAACAAAATATTCCCATTAGCTAAGACTCCTGCCATGACCATTTCTATTGTTTGTTCTTTACCTAAAACAACATTTGAAACCTCATCTGTTATCGACTTAGCAGCTTTGTTAGTTTCATCAATTGAAATGGCTTTTTCGGTTCCACTTTTTTTGTCACTCAATTTTACCACGTACTCAACTTTTTGGAAATACTTCGAAGGTCTGTAGGCCCTAACTTAGTAGGGGCACCCAGAAGCATCTTAAAATCATCATCTAAGGGTATATTATAACTCTTAACTAGATTTGGGAGAAGTTCTAATCTAGTTTTTCGAGGCTTTTCATCAAACTCATAAACTTGGTATTTCAACCTTATACGCTCCAAAAGAACTTCTTGTAAAGCAATTATTCCTGTATCTAGATTATGACCATAAGAACGAAATGGCCTAGGTTTTCGAATATCAAATATGTGAAACCAGCGACGTGGCTCTGGCTGCCTGAGAGACAATGCCATTGTCAAAATTATAACTGCCACCAATACATTCAAGCGAATTATTTGAAGAATTAGAGTATCACCTGATAAAAGAAAATAAAAACCTAGAGCTGCCTGAAACAAACTGGCACCAAAAGATTCTTGTGTGTGACGGGACTCGTCAAATAAGACTACACCATTCTCTCCAATCATAGATTTCACAAGTTCAATCAAGAATTGTGAATTCTGACCTTCATCCCACATATTGTTGATTGGTAAACTAGAATCGGAAATAAAAACGGCTGAACCTAAGGGATCACCCATGGAACGAAGATCACAACTCATTCCTAAAGTAAAACCGGCTAGCGGAGCAACTTCATCATCAGGTGTTATAGCTCCATCATCGTTTGAATCAATCCAAGAATTGCTTGATGTTGTCATAAAAACATTTCTAGTCCATTCAATACCTGTGCTCCAAAGATTAACTTCTTGAGTATCTAATGCCTTAATAGCCACAGGCTCATTCAAAAGAACGTTATAGGACTGACTATCTAGATAAGCTGTAGTTTGTATTAGAGAAACATTGCCTTTGTAATTTCTATCCCAAAGCCTATGCTTGACATACTCTATTGCAAACAAATCTGCAACTGTATTAGAATAATCAAAATCCCCAAAAACAAGCATACTTCCACCTTTTTCCATAAAGCTAACTATGATCTCTAATTCAAGAGTGGTGTATGGAGATTCAGTACCAGCTATTACAAGCAAAGTTGTTGAAGGATCGTTAACTTCATCTAATACTGCTGGATTTGATAAAATAGCGCTTACGTTATAGGAGGTTTCTGAGTCATTTTCAAGCGCTTCTCTAAAATTAGATATATCATTCCAATCCTCATCATATGCCGATAATTGTGGATCTCTTTCAACAACGGTTTGCAAAAGAGGAAAAAGAACAAGCGTACAAGCTGTAACTGTAGCAAATAAGATTATTACACCTGAACGGCTAGATACGTCCATATCAATCCTCTATATTTTCACTTGTATCTAAACTTTCAATGATAGACCTAAGTGATGAAACTGCATTAAGGCGATGGTCATCATCTAAGGACTTGGTTGTATAATCTGCTTCTTCATAGAGTAATGTTAAACTAGCAACTGATGAATGATTTAGTGGTAAAGCTTGTTCCAATGCTTTTTGGAACTCTCTAACAGTTTCAAAATGCTGCCTCAAATAACCATAACCTTGTAATATTTTACACATTTCCTTGTAAGAGTGAACTACTGAATCTCTGTAATCCATATTAGCTTCAAGTGCCAATGCCGTAGATTCTAGAATTCTTCTTATCTCTCTTAAATGCCTATCACGGTACCATTTCCAACCCAATAATACACCTGAACCACCAACCAATGAAGCTGCTAAAATAACCCAAAGTGAATAATTTGATTCTTGTGTTGGTGGCCTGAAAATAATAGTGGATTCCACTTCATTACCAATATAGTGCTCATCTCCTATGTAAGTAACTTTTACAGTCATAGGTACAGTTTCATTTCCAGTGTATATTGAATCAAAAATCGCAGTTCCATTAGAATCTGTTATAATCATTGAAGTAACGCCATTGGGCTGGAAAGACACTAACAGAGGTGCTCCTGAAACCGGAGTACCATCAAGCATCTTTAGTGTTACTTGACCTGAATATGCTTGCTGATATTCTAAAGTACTTGGAATATCAAGGATAAGCTGAGTTTCACCCATAACAAAAATTCGACTTTCAGTTGAATTATCTATGTATTCATCATTTCCTGCAAATGAAACTGTTAGATTATGATATCCAAGATTTGTTCCAAATGGAATTTGTAAAGGTATAATAAATTCACCATTGGCATCAGTCACTCCATCAACTGGAAATCCTGTATCCATAACTAATCTAACACTTAATCCTTCAATTGGTCTATCTGCTTTATCGTATACAAAACCATTAACTGGCACAGTAGAATTCAATAAGCCTTCAAATTCACCAATCTCAATACGTGTATTGTGGAAAACTTGAAGTTGCCATATCGATGAGGAAGGAAGATAAAATTCTTCGGCAATGTACTGAACTGTTATTGTATTGGATCCTGCTTGAGTATAATGTGGAACCAAATATTCATGAAGAAAGCGCCCGTCACTATCTGTTTCTAAACTACCTACATATTGACCTTGGAAAAGGAAATTTAGATTTGTACTTAGTGGATTACCCATATCATCAACTATTCTTCCATTAAACGTAAAAGATTCTCCGACTATAACTTCTGAATCCGATTCAATGCTTATACTTGTAGATGCAATAACTGTAACTGTTTGTGAATGGGATGTTGGAAGATAATATCCATGACCATCAAATGACCACTGTGCTACATATTGTCCAAGTTCATAATCTGATGAAAGTGTTATGTTCTTTGTAGCATAACCTGTTTCGTCTGTGTTCAATTGATATCTATAACCACCAAAAGTAAGATTGATAGATTGATCGGCCATAGGGTTGCCTAAATCATCGAATAAATATGTTGTAAGATTAAATTCCTTCTGACGGAAAACCTCAACTGGTTCCGTTTCAAATAATGTATTAGCTAAAATCTCAGAAGAAATTTGATTATTTGAAGATAAATACAGGTATGAACCTTCAAAAACAATACCTACTTCGTGTGTACCCAGAACAGTGTCTTTGTCTACAAATAAATCATAAACAAACATACCAGATTCATCTGTAGTTGCGTTCCCAACATATTGATCATCAAAATAAATCTCAATGAGATGACCCGTTAAACCAACACCGACAACATCACGTAAATATCCAGAAACAGGTGCTGATGAATTTCTGAAGCCGCCGAACCATTGTGCTGTAATTTCTGTTTCACGCATTACTAGGACTTCAGCGTCGTCTGAAGAACCCCTAAGGAAATTTTGATCATTAATCAAGGCTGTAAGAGTATGATTTCCAGCAATTGTATTCGAAGGAATTACAAATGAACCACTAAATTCCCCATTAATTGAATCAACTTTAGTTCTTGTAATTCCATCCCAAAGTAATGTGACTTCGCGATCTAATGGAACTCCTAAATCATTCTCAATAAATCCAGTAATAGAAACATTATTGCCTGCAATAATTACCTCCGAATAATCTATGATAGTAATATTTGTGTGACCCCAGATAGTATAATTTGCAAAATAAGTGGAAGGTAAATAATATCCAAAACCTCCAAATGAAAGTTCAACGGGAATAATACCAACTGGATGGTCAGAATCTGAACACGAATTCTCTTCTGGGCAAATAAAACTAAAAGTTCCATTGGAATCTCCTGCAACTCTTGTAAGATATTCTTCATCCCAAAATACATTTACTTCAATTTCTTCAACAGATTGCCCTCTGTCGTCAAATATAGTCCCATTGAACCAAACTGGTTCTCCTCTAATTATTTCAAGATCTGGAAGATGAATAACCGTTTCTGAAACAACTGTAAACTTGATTGTTTCAGTTGCATTATCATAGTAAGGTGAAGTAGTATTATCAAAAATTACTTGAACATCTACTTTTCCAAGAACTTGTGCATTAGGTACTAAATAATCCATGGAGTAAGAGCCTCCGAAGTTTGTTGTTGATACTCCATCTAATGAATTCTCACCCCAAACAAAAGACAGATCAATCCCTGCAATACCTAACGAAGATTCATCTCTAGCAAAGCCAGTTATTGTAACCACAGTATCTCTTAGAACTTGCTGTTCTTCCATAGTAAGGAACACCTTTCTATGAAGATATGTATCCTCAGAAGAGCTAGCTTCTAAATTGTAATCATCTTCATTGTACTTAATTTCAATAATATGAAGACCTACATCTAAATAAGAAGAATCTGGAACATATTCAAAATTAAACGTACCATTGGTTTGGAAAGACTGTAAGTAGGTTCCATCTAAAAATATTGATAACAAACCTGGCAATAAGGTTCCATTATCAAATGTAAGGCTACCACTAAGAATCATACTCTCTCCAGGATAGAAGTGTATGTTGTCAGATTGAACTGAAACAATAGATTGCTGAAATACAACTGATGTTTGTGATTCTGTAGACCCTAAATGTAAATCATTGCCTGCAAATTCAGCTGACCAAGTAACGTTGCCTAAATCATAATCTGATGGAATACTATAAGTGTAGACAAAATCACCATCTGTTTCGGTAATAACTGTTGCTATTACAACTCCATCCCAGACTATCTCAATATTCTGCTCAGCCATTGGCTGACCTAAATGATCATGTAGTTCACCTTCTAGAGAAACGTTTTCACCTCTAGTTATTTTCAATGAATCTGAATCTAAAATGATTTCACTAGTACCGAGAACCGTAAAATCGAGATTTACTCTCTCATCAGGTAATGTTGCGCTTTCGCTATTGAATGTGACAATGACTGTATAATTTCCTGCTGCCAAATCTGAAGGAATTAATGATTCGGTTGTCCAATCAACTTGACTCACACTAAATTGTGATAATTCAAAGCCTGCAATTTCAATACTAATAGTTCCATTAGATAGTGCGACCTCGTCAACAGTTCCATTTACCCAAAAATTATTACCTATATACTCTTTAGAAGGTGATAAATTGGCTGTTAAGTTAACAGTTGATTCAAGAATAATTAATCCCGTAGTATCCTCTGTAGTGTAAAGGTAAGTAGAACCTAGGAAAACTGATTCTAGAGTGTAACCATCATCTGCATCTGGTTGCCCGTCTTCTGGAACTGTCCAACTAAATACAAAGTTACCAAACTCATCTGTTGTTGTCGTTCCAATATCACACCTAAATCGATTGTCTCTATTACAACGATTCGGATTCCAATGTTTTGGAGATTCCCATATTTCAAATTCGATATCTTCTCCTTCAACAGGGACTCCACCCAAATCCAATAAGCTTCCTGAAATAACTAATTCTTGACCTTTACCAACTGAATCAGGAGCATCAATGAGTAAATTAGTAGAAGAATATATATCTATATCCTCAGGCCCATCTACTCCCAAGAATCCTTCTCTATATGATGCTGCATAAACTTCATTTTCACCAGGTATAGCTGCCAAAAATTCTGTAATATTATAATCAAAGTCACCTGAAGAATCAGTTAATGTTTGACCAATCTCAAATATTGGTTCATTATGATCCTTATCCCACATACCAAATCCAATTTCAAAATTAGGTAAACGAGTGCCATTCTGATCTTCAACATATCCTTTGATTCTAATTGATTCGCCTTTATCCACTTCATCATCTGGGGAAAGTTCAGTAATTACTATTGTAACTGGTTCACCAGTCATGTTATCTATATCATCGGGTTCCATCTCATCGAAATCAAAAGTATCGCCATCATCCTCCTCCTCATCAGGCCTATCTAATGTATTACTATTACCTGTTCCACCTAGGTCAATTCTTTTCCAATGATTTGCTGAAAAAGTTTCATTATCCTCTGGAACATAAACTTCAACGAAGGCATGAGCTTCATTAGAAATATATCTAGTAGGAGCACCTAAAGCTAATGCAGTAACAAAGAATCCAAATGAACGATGCCTACAGGCACCTATTCCATTTATGCAAATGGATTGATAAACATCCCAAGGTTCCTCTGCATCGGGGACGTCTCCATCACCTTCAATAAAAGCTGAAAAGTACCATGTTAAATTGTTGATTATTAAACCTAAATTCGTTTCTGGAGTGCCATTATCTGGCCAAAGCCAATAAAGGGGTTCATTTGCAATTGTACCATTATCATGCCTATATTGTAAGAAATCTTTTACATTTTCCTTAACTTGATTTGCTCCGTTAATTGGCCTTATAGCTTCTTCAGGAAGATCATCGAGTGTTAAATCATCTGAAATAGGCCTATTGAAATATGAACCATTAGTCCCCATTCTATATTTCAAATCAATTACTACATTTTCACTCCCTTGAACATAGTAATTATCTGCCCCATCCTTGAAAAAACTAATACTTACGCCAGTAGCATTAGGATCATAATCTATGATGTCAGCATCAGGAGAAACTGAAGGAATTCTAGTATAATCGCTAGTAGTTACCTCAATGCCCATCCAAATCCAACACTCAAAAATATTTGAGTATCCTTCATAATTTGTTGGAGAAATTTCATATTTATCAGAATCATAATTGTACATAGTGTACACTTCATTAGGATCTGAAGCCTGATCATCATAAAGTAATCCATCTAGAGAATTCCATCTTTTAGCAGTACCAAGAACTGGGTCACATAGTTCGTAAATAGTTACATTGCCATCTGTGGCACCTGTATCTGGGTTACCTTCATCATCATCTCCAGGATCAACTGGTGGAGGATCTTCACCATCTGGATCTCCATCATCATCACTATCTTCATCACAAGGATCTGTCCCTTCTTGATACTCTCTGAGATTGTCAGAACCATCGCCATCAGGATCATCGAACTTGTCACTACCATCAGTTGGATTCAG
>MDTE01010100.1_pt1 | contig 14101 bp, 10 predicted proteins | sample 811231 | NCBI WGS metagenome assembly MDTE01 (sample SAMN05326651, study PRJNA326480) | marine metagenome | isolation source: seawater | place: Indian Ocean: Red Sea | collected 2010 | reverse complement strand
TCTCCTCGCGGTGCTGTGGCAGCTGGCGCCGATGTACGCTCCAGCCCACGCCACCTCGTCCATTGTGGGAACCGACTCCTACCGAACGCACGACTGGCTCGAGGTCGCGAAGCTCGACCACTACGCACGCAAAGCCATCCGAGACTGGGGAACGCTTCCCCTTTGGAACCCCTTGCTTGCCGGAGGTCAGCCCCAGTTCGCGCACCCCAGTGACGGCAGCTTGAGTCCGCTCATACTCTCCAGCATCGCCTTTGGCGAGACGCTGGGCATGAAGATCAACATCGGCCTCGTGTCCCTCTTCGGCACCCTGGGCTTGTTTGTCCTCTTGCGCTTTGCAATCAGCGTCAGCACAGCCGCCGCTCTCGTCGCCTCTGTGGGCTATGCGTGGTCTGGGTGGCTCCCCGCGAGGGTGGCCGTGGGTTTCTACGAGTCCTGCCTGGTCGTGGCGTGGCCAGCCATTCTTGCTCTGTGGCTGCTCCCTGGCCCGGCGAGGGCTATGCGACGACGCTGGACACTGGGAGGCCTCCTTCTCTGGGCCCTTGCCATTCAGCTGCAGCTTGCACTGCCCGTACTCGTCCTCCTCATGGGGATCCTCTGGCTGGCTACTGCGGTCCAGCAAAAACTCGCCGGTGAGGGCCTCCCAGGAACCTTGGCGCTGGGCGGCCTGGTGATCCTCAGCCTGGCCTTCTTGCTGGGGGCCCCCAAGTTCCTGCCCATGCTGGACTTCCTTGGGGAGGCCGAGTTCCGAGAGACCACGGACTATCCCCTCCACCCGGACGCCTGGTACCTGGATCTGAAGCAGCTGTGGTTTGCGCTGTTCCACCATGTCCCCGAGTTCCCCCTCGTCGACAAAGACGGGAACCCCCGGATTCAGGAGTACATGACTCTCCAACCTACTGCCGGGGTCCTCTTGTTCGCGCTCATCGGCCTACCGCGCGTCTTGCGCCGCAGTCACCCAGCATGGCCTTGGACCCTAGTCACCCTCGCCTTTGTCTGGCTCAGCTTTGGCCCTCATGCACCTCTCGACGCATTTCGAGCTCTCCGAGAGCTTCCGTTGTTCGCCTCCATGCGGGGCCCACTCCGCTACTTCAACTACCCAGTTCTTCTTGGACTCTGCATCGTGGCAGCCGTCGGCTTCGACGGCATCGAGGACTGGCTGAAGAAGTCGCTCGGCAACAAAGCCATCACGCCGAGGGCCCTGGCGGCCGTCGCGTTCCTCGCGATCCTCGCATCCCTGCCTGTGTCGTTGGACTCCCGCAACCTGTACCGGAGTTCGTTCCTCTACCCCATCGACGATCTTCCTCCCCAGGAACAATTGGCCAGCGAAGGTCTGCGCCAGGACTTCTCGGGGGACCACCTGCTCAACTTGCGAACCTACGTCAACGTGAGACGAGGCGTACCCACCATCTACACACCCGAAGACATCCCCCTCAAGCCCAAAGCGGCCCCTGCCCACTGGCTCGGGGCCACCGGGGAGGTGGAAGTCGAGCCCGAATATCGTGGCGAGGCCTGGGTGACCACAGAGAATCACCTAGCAGGTGACGAGCGGCCGGTTCCGGGCCGAGCCGAGGTGATTCACTATCGGGCCCAAGAGATCCTGATCCGTCACGACCTGGACGAACCAGCCATCGTTGTCGTCAACCAAAACAGCTGGCCAGGTTGGACCTGCGGTGACCGCCCCCTGTCCAGCGCGATCCATGAGATGCACGGTCTCCTCGCCTTCGAGGCCCCCCAGGGTTCCGGAGGCCAGACGACCTGCTCGTGGCATCCCCGGAGGCTGAAATTGGGTCTTGGGCTCTGCAGCTTGGGGCTTCTGAGCCTGGGCCTGCTCTGGCCCTGGAGACGAAAGGAGGCTAGGAAGGGGGCAGACGATGCCTGATTCCGCCCCATCCTCGACGCTGCAGCCACCCCGCGGGGAAGGAAGTGTCGCCGCTACGTGCATTGACGAGAGCGACCTTGCGCGCACCTCGCCGACCGCCGATGACGGTCGACTCCAGCGCCCCCCTCCTCAAGCCGAACCCGGCGCCAGCCGACTGCGGAGCTTGTGGAAACACTTGCTCAAAGAACACCGCCACCCCAATCGCATGGGGATTGCCGTGTTCGTGGGCATCGTCATCGGAGCCACGCCGCTCTACGGCTTCCATCTGCTGCTCTGCCTGGCGGTAGCCACGGTGTTCCGGCTGAACAAGCTGACCGTCTACTTGGTAGCCAATATCTCCAATCCGCTCGTCGCCCCCATCTTGCTCGCGGTCGAGGTCATGATCGGTGAGTGGCTGCTGCACGGTACCGTCGTCTGGCTCGACCCCGAGAACATCAAGACTCTTGGCCTGGCAACGGTCGCGTACCGGTTCTTTGTCAGCGCTTTCGTGGGCTCGCTCGCTCTGGGAGTCGCGCTCGGGACTCCCTTGGGGCTCGCGACGACCCTCTGGCTTCGCCGAAAACGAGATGCCACCACAGCACTCGCCGAGACAACCTCAAGCGCAGAAGAGGCGCTGGCCCGCTCCGATGCTCGCTTCCGCGCCGCGACGAAGTCGGTAGCCGATGCCCTCCACCGGGGCGCTCAGCAGCTAGGTCAAGGCCACTTTCGGAGGACGTTTCTGCTCCACTACACGAATACCAAGATCTCCATGGACCCGGTGTACAGACACCTGGTCTCACTGCTGCCCGAGGAAGGCACTGTGGTCGATATCGGCACGGGCTTCGGCTTTGTTCCTCTGTTGCTCGCCGAGCTGTACCCGGATCGACCAGGACAGGTGCTGGGCTTCGACTACGACGAGACGAAGGTGCACACCGGTCAGGCCGCCGCCTCGGCGCTGGACGCCAGCTTCGTTCGTCTGGAGGTGGGGGACGCGGTGGACAGAGTGCCCGAGAACGCCGTGGCCATCTGCCTGATCGATGTGCTGCACTACCTAGACCAAGACGCACAAGAAGCCCTCGTCAGCCGCTGTGCCAAGCGGCTGTCCTCCGGGGGCATGCTGGTCGTTCGAGACATGCCCAAGAAGGGGGGCGTCGGGTCACTTCTCACCCAACTCGGGGAGTCATTTGCCATGCGGTTTCGACTGAACCGAGGCAAGGGGGTCACTCCGGTGGACTCTCTACAGCTGCGCAACCTCATGGAGTCGCTTGGGCTCGAGGTCTCCGAACACCCCATGGCCACCGGGCCACTGGCCGACAGGCTCTGGGTCGGCTCAATCCCAGACCATGGCCGCGGCACAACGGCGAACGGCGGCACGGGCTAGCAGGTCCATCGTGTCGAGGACCGGCATCTTTAGAGCGCCCTCGTGCAACAACCAAGACAGCTCCGTGCTGCCGAGAATCGCCGCATCGCAGCCTTGGCTTCGGCAATCGGACAGAACGCCTTGCAAGACCGGAGACTGTGCTGTCACCTCGGCAGAGTTCAAGCTAATCAACTGGTCGATACGCCGCTGACCTTCATCATCGGGGAACACGGCCTCGATACCTCGCTCCTTGAGCGGCGCCGTATAGAGGCCGCCGCGCATGGTTGCCACGGTGCCCAGGACTAGGATGCGCCGGTACTCACGAGCGCGAGCCTCTTCGGACACCACCTCCAGCAAGCTCAGGATCGGCAGTGGCGAGCCCAACTGCGCCCCTTGGATAGCGTAGTGGGGGGTGTTGGACGGGATGATGACGAAGTCGGCACCAATCGCGTGCAGTTTCGTCACAGACTCCACCACCAACTCCACCATGGCTTCCCAGTCGCCGTTGCGGACCGCATCGCGGTAGCGGTGAAAGGACAAAGAGTGGAGGGTGAACTCTGGGTGCACCCCAGGAGCAAAGTAATCGGCAGAGTGGCGAACAACCGCGTTGGCGCACATGGCAGCGCCCGCCGTCGTCACGTCAACAATTCCGATGTGTTCCACAGACTCCTCCTGGCATGAGTGTCCCATCAGAATCGCAGACCCCGCAAGACGACGCTAGAACCCCGCCCTCCTGGAGTACCCTGCACGCCATGAAGCTTCCGAAGGGCGTCGTCTTCGCAGTGCTCAATCACACCATGGCCCTAGCTATGTGTTCTGCTGCCGCGCTTCAGTGGAATGATCCCGACCCTGGCCTCTGGATAGCCTTCTATCTGGCTGCTGCCGGCGCCTGTCTACAGACCGGCCGATGGTCCCGAGACTGGCTGGCGCCCCTGGCGCTCACCTTGTTCGCAGCGGCCTGGGCTCTTCACCTGGCTCCAGAAATTCTGCATCTGAGTTCTCAAGACCTCCTGGGCTCGATGGACCAGAAGGGGGGTGCTGTGGAAGTAGCCCGCGAGGTCGGCGGGCTTGTTCTGTGCACTGGCTGGATGTCCACGCTCGTCGTCAGACGGTGGCGCGCTGGCCCCGGGGACACGGCAGACGACACCTAGAACTCAGCACGCATCCCTATCCAGGGGCGAATGGGCAACTGGTGAAGCACCGTGGGCTCAGGCGGATCGGGCTCCTCGTCGTCCCCGTCGGAAGCCGCGCCATAGATCCAGATGAAGTCGCTGCGAGCAAAGGTGGCATTGAGCACGTCGATGTACACCGATAGCTTCACACGCCCCGCCACGACCCAGCCGTACTCCCCACGAACGCTCAGCTCGGTGAAGGGGCTGTAGCGCTGCTGATTCATGGGCCCAGGCACCAAGATGTGACTCCCTCGGTCCCCTAGCCAAGTGGGACGCACCTCTGTGCGAGGCCGGCCGGAGCGAACATCCCAAAACCCGGCGAGGCGCCAGCGACGATTCCGACCAATTCGGACCTCGCCCATGGCGCGAAACCCAACCCGCTGGTCCCACGCCGCCGGATAGGTGCGCTGTCCCTCCTCGTGCAACGGATTCGTCCGCGTCGCCGAGAGAAACGACCAAGTGGTGGACACCCGCACACGACCTCGTTGCAGAGCAAACAGCACATCAGCGCCCGAGGACCGCCCAGTTCCCACACTCGCAAAAGCAGGCGCTGCCTCGGAGTTCTCGGCGGGATTCAAGCGTGGATAGACCAGCAGCCGATCCAGAATCACGTGGTAGGCATCCACCCGAACCAATCCGCCAAATGGCAACAGTTGCTCCACCGCCACGGTGAGGTGCATTGCTCGCTGGGACCTCAGGCCCAACCCACCCACGGCCGGGTCCAACACCACGGGATCGCGCAGAGGGTTGTGCATCCAGGCCCAGCCAGCCTTCACTGTCGTCTGCGACGGCAGCGGCAGCGCCAAGCCCAGTCGCGGCGAGACCAACACCTCTCGGGTAGAGGTGAGAGGCGAGACCCGAAGCCCACCGCGAAGATGCAGCGGCAGGCCAGCCGGCTTGTACATGTCGCCTTCGACATAGAGGCTCAGCTCGGTCCAGACCCGGTCGGCTTCGAACTCGAGGCTCGGTGCACCAAAATCCCCCCATGGCAGGGCAGCCCAAGGAGGCGCCGTGCGCGGGTCCTTGATGGTGCCATCACCCGTGAGGCTGAAATAGGCCAGATCCAGTCCGGCCCTCACGAAGTGGCCCTTGGCCACACGAAACGAAGCGGCCCCCTTCCAGCCAGGTCGGTAGGTCTCGATTTCACGCGACACCTCGAAATCGGCTTCCTGAAGCCCATCCTCGAAGTCGTAGCTGAAGTAAGCCTGCTGATGGAGTTCGAGCCACGGGGCTGCGAACCAACGCCACTCCGCGGACGCCAGCGCCAGACGGTTGCTAGTCGCGATGCCCCGCTCGATGACGAGCAAGGAGTCCTGTTCAGCCCCCTGGCTCCCCTCAATGCGTAGCCCATCGTGTGCATACAGCACAGAGCATCGGACCTTGTGACGGCCGTCACGGGATGCACCGGCAACGCGCAGCGTGTAGTCACCAAACGAGAGCGCTCCGAACTGGTCACCGAGCACCCCGAAGGCTTTCATGAGTGCGAAGTAAGCCTCGAAATAAGACCGGCGAGCCGAGATTAGGAAGCTGAACGGAGCACCTCGAGGGCCCAGGGGACCAGAGAGCTGGGCGCTCGCCATCGCCATATTGACGTCCACAATGCCATCTAGTTGAGCCGAGTCCCCGTCGATGTACTCAACAGCCAGAGCCCCCCCCATGCTGTCCGGAAACGGAGCCGGCGGTGCAGACGCATGGAGCGTGACCGTGTCCACAAGCTCCGGGTTGAACACAGTGAAGGTGCCCCCCAGGTGGTTGGGGTGCAACAACTCGACACCGTCCAACAGAAACACCGTCTCGTCGGCTGCTGCGCCCCTCACATTGAGCACGGCAAACATGTCCGTGTCTGCCACCACCCCTGGAAGTTGACCCACCACCTTGGCCACATCTCCCATCCCCCCGGGCGCCAACTGAAGGTCGCGTCGGGTCAACTCCCAGCGCCCCGCCCCCTCGGTCGGCGACGTGGGTAGGCCCGCTCGCTCCGCGGTTCGGAAAGGGAGCCGGCCCACGACCACAGTCTCCCGAGACTCCGCCGGCGACTCGCTCTGGCCAGACTCGTCGCCAGGCTCGTCGCCAGGCTCCAGCTGCACATGAAGCACCTGTGACCCCCCAGCGGGAATCGACAGGGGAACCACCTGGAGCCGATATGCAGGGTGGAAGACCACTAACTCCGAGGCCGACAGTCGATCGCCGTGCAGCAGAAAGCGGCCCTCAACGTCCGTATCGGTCGCCTGATCGGTCTCAGCCAACGACACGACCGCGCCAACAATCGGATGTCCGGTCTTGGCATCGGTAACGTGGCCCTGGATGTGCACCTGCAGCTCGATCGACCAAGCCACGTCGAGGCCATAAAACAACACGAGGGAGACCAGCACAGCCAGGGCGACGAAGGACTGCGCCGGTTGAGTTCGCCGTATGCAAGGCACCGCAGACACGTCCTCCCCAAGGTGCATGATACGTCGGCCCAAGCGTTCTCCCCGAGCAGGTTGGTAGGCTCAGCCTATGACTTCTTGGGTCCATCGCCGGACCGGCCAGATCCTCCTGACAGTGCTCGTCTCCCTGCTCGGGTCCATCTGGTTGGCCACATCGCAGGAATGGGTTCCCCCCGGGCCGCTGGCTGAGCAGCCGGGCATGGGGCAAGGCTCCGACTGGGACCGCCGCTGGCACTGGGCCGTCGTGGGGCAGGCTGCTGCCACCCAAGGCGTCTTCGCCCACTGGGACCCCTTCATGAACTTCGGGACCCCCCTGTTCAGCGAGCCCGAGTCTTTCCTAAGCCATCCCGCCTACGCACTTGTGGCTCCTCGCCTTGGCATTCGGGCTGGGCTGCACGCTCTCTACGGGCTCCATTGCTTCGTCCTGTTGTTGGGATTGGCCTGGCTCGGGCGACGACTTCAACTCCCCACCGCTCTGTCTATGGCCACAGGGCTCTTCCTGCTCTGTAGTGACGAGTGGTGGAGCCGACTGGGCGCAGGTCATCCAATGATCCTGGGGCTCTGTGTCTGGCCCGCGGTCATCGCAGCAACGTTGGCATCCATGGATCCCCGGCCCTGTCGGCTGGAGCGTCGCTTGTGGTTGGGCGGCGTCGCCGGCGCTCTGCTGGGCCTCGCCGGCCTGGTAGGCGCCCACTATCCCGTCGCCTTTGGCTTGCTGCTGGTTGTGTTCTTGGCCTGGTCCAGCGCCGCTCCAGTGGGGCTCCAAGCCGGACTCGTGGGAGTGGTGTGCATTCCCCTGGTCATCCGGGACGGGCCAGAAGTGGGTCGCTTCGCGCTCGACATCGTCGGCTGGGCGCTGATCGTCTTTGGTCTCATCCGAGGCCAAAGAGCTAGGCAACAGATAGCGAGCATCGTCGGCACTGGACTGGGGCTGCTTGCCAGCGCTGGTTTCTTCTTGATTCCCGCAGCTCGACGCGCAGCAGACATGGGTCGCAATCAACTAAAGCTGTTCAACCCACCCATGCGGGAGCCAAGGCCCCTGTCCGAGCTGGTGCAGGGATCGGGAGAGCTGGAGTCCTATCTCAGCTTCCCCGACCCGGGCATCTGGCTCCTCATGCTCCTCGGGATCATCTTGGTGGCTCGCCGCTCGGCAGCTCTGGCGACTTCGAGTGCCTTAATGCTTGCCCTAGGCTGGAGTCTGGGCCTGCCTCTGCGCCCCTGGGAGTTGGTGTCTGCAGTCCCCGGAATGTCCGCAGCAGATTTCCAGATGCGCCTTCAGTGGATTGTGCTGATCGTATCCCCCCTGGGCCTGGCTCTGGGGGCAACCTGGGTGCTGCGACGAACCGCAGGGCCCAAGGCCGCACCCCTCTTGACGCTGAGCATTGCCATCGCCTGCGTCGCCTACGGGATGCCGCGTTACCAATTACCCGGAGAGACACCGCCGGGCTTAGAGCCGATCACCAGACACGCGCACATCCAGTCCAACCTGCCCGCGACACACGGAGTCGTGCGTGGGTGGGATGCCGAATGGGCCAAGAGTGGAGAGGTGTATGCGCGCTCATCGCTCCAGGGCCAGGTGATTCCTGTGGAGTACGGGGACGGGGACGTGTACCGGGAGTTGGCCATCCCGGAAGTCGCCGGTGACGGCCTCGCCTGGGTGAGTCGGGACGGCAGCTTCGCCGCCGCGCCAGCGGGCACCGAAGTGCGAGGTTCACTGGCGACCTGGACCGTGCGAAGTCCACCGGGAACGGTCCTCGCGCTCGCCCAGCGCGACTTCGATGGCTGGCACTGTGACGGGGGCGAGTTGAGCCCAGACCGGCAGTACCTTCAAGCCGAACGAGATGCCGGCCTGTTCGATCGAGAAGCCCACGAAGGAATGTGGTGGCTGACCGTAGCGGTCGGACCGGGCGGTGAGGCGACCTGTCGATGGGAGACCCCCGAGCGGGTCCGCGGGCTCCTTCTTCAGCTATTGGCCCTCATAGCGCTGTTGCTCCCAGCGGCGAGGCTCTGGCGGCTTGGACGCCGGCAACCACAACCCTAGGGGGCTGCTCAAGGAGCCACTACCGCCCGACGGGTTTTCCTGGATCCGAACAAGGCGGTCCTGCAATATGGCGCGTCACGAAAGCGAGGGGGGTGAGCCCCGAGCGTCAAATCACCGAAACAGGGAGCTTGAATGAAGCCCGTGCACAACCGGTTCCGTACTCTTTGGTGGTTGTCGCTACTCGCCTGCATCCTGGTCATGGTCACAATCGGCTGTAACGGGACAGGACAAGGCGGTTCAGGCGCACCCACCTATGAGGGGGAGGTCAAACAGATCCTCGCGGACCGATGCCTCAGCTGTCACCAAGACGGCGAGATCGCTCCCTTCTCCCTCAGCAGCTACGACGAGGTCCGCGACACGAGCTCGGCCATTGCCCATGCCATCGAGACAGGCTCCATGCCGCCCTGGCCACCGGACGACACCTGCAACAGCTACGAGCGGAACAAGTCCCTCAGCCCTGAAGAGAGGCAGGCGGTGCTGGGCTGGGTAGAGGCGGGAACTCCAGAGGGACAGCCCAGCCAAGAAGACCAGGAAGACAGTGACGAAGAGGAGGCCATCACCTACGACCTCGATCTGACCATGGCCGAACCCTACACACCACAACTCGAGCCCGACGACTACCGCTGCTTCGTGATGGACTGGAACGCAGAGACGGAAAAGTACGTGACCGGCTTCCGCGTCCTGCCCGGTCGACGGGATGTGGTCCATCACGTGATCACGTTTGTAGCCGGTCCCAGCCTGGCCGATGACTTCCTAGCCATGGACGAGGCCGATCCTGGCCCCGGCTACACCTGCTTCGGCTCCCCCGTGTCAGCGGGAGCTTCGCAGGCGGCCAGCTACGGGTGGCGGTGGCTTGGCAGCTGGGCCCCAGGCGGCTCGCATCGCACATTCCCAGAAGGAACTGGCATCCGTGTGCAACCCGGCTCGGTCCTAGTGATGCAAGTGCACTACAACACCCTGTCTTCAGAACCCGTCCAGGACCAGACCACGTTCCAGGTTCGCCTGAGCGATGAGGTCGAGAGAGCAGCGACCGTCATGCCCATCACGAACTACCGCTGGATCTCGGGCAACGAGACGATGGCCATCGAGGCAGGAGACCCTGATGCGCAAGCATCACACGACCTAGATCTCTCAGCCGATGTGCTGGACTACCTTGGCACCGAAGCCGGCCTATCCAACGGTGACCCATTCCTGGTGCACTCTGTTGGTCTCCACATGCACCTCCTGGGCACCAAGGCGACCGCCTGGCTTGAAAGGGCCGACACCAGTGAGCAGTGCCTGCTGGACATCCCCGAGTGGGACTTCGACTGGCAAGGCGCCTACGATCTGCAGACGCCGGTAGAGGTCAACCCAGGCGACCGCTTCCACATGCAGTGCCACTGGGACAACAGCGAAGACAACCAACCCGTGATCGATGGCGAACGTGCCGCTCCACAGGATGTGGCGTGGGGAGAAGGGACACGGGACGAGATGTGCCTCGCCATTCTCTACATCACAGCCCCGTGATCCGAGGCTTGAGTCTCCAGCTACTGCTCTGGGGGCTGAGTTGCACCGTCGGTTGTACCCCCGCCGACCAGGAGCCAGACGTCGCACTGGTGGACCACCTCAGTTGGATGACGACGCCGACCACTTCGGACCCCTTGGCACAGCATCGCCCCGGCGAGGTCAGTTGCCCGGAGACCTCGTGGGCTGAAGAAGACGGCACCCTCGAAGTCGACACCACAACGTGTAACTACTTGTCACTAGACCAACCCTCCGCGGCCGCCGTGGCCGCCGGTCAACGGGTTCGCATCGTCCTCTGGCACGATCGACTCGACGCCGAGCAACCTGGACAGGCACACGCCGCGATCACGCTGAGCGACCAGACCATCTGGGAGCGGCTCATTCCCATCCCTTCTGACGCAGCTGTCTACGACGAACAGGTCACGATCACCATGGGAGCAAACCAGAGTGTCCCCGTCGGGCTTCATCTCCACAACCACGGAGACAACACCTGGAACCTCCTGGAGATCACCCGCCTCGGCCAGTGATTTGAAAGGGTCTCGCAGAGAACCAGAAAGAAAGTTTCGCCAAGCAATAGACCCGTCTAAAGCCTCCGTCTATCATTCGCGTCCCTCTCGGCCCTCGGGCTTAGGGCCTGAAGCCTTCACTTCTTCCTCACTGGCCACAATCGGAGACCGTCTTGACCTCACAAACTGTCTCCGACAACCACGTCATTCAGATCCATTACTCACTGCATCTGGGCGACAGTGAGGTGATCGACTCATCGCGCGAACGGGAGCCGCTGGTGTACCTCCATGGAGCCAGCAACATCGTCCCGGGGCTGGAGCGCCAGATCACCGACAAGGCGGTCGGCGAAAAGTTCAGTGCAGTGGTCCCGGCCGCCGAGGGTTACGGAGAAACGGACGGAGCGACGCCCCAACCCGTAGACAGAAACAACTTTCCTGAGGGTGTCGAGCTCGATGCCGGAATGGCCTTCCAAGCGGAAGGTCCTGACGGCGAAGACTTGACCCTCTGGATACACGAGGTACAAGACGACCAAGTGTTCGTGGCAACGCATCACCCTCTGGCCGGTAAAGACCTTCACTTCGACATCGAAGTGGTTGGAATCCGCGCCGCCACAGAGGACGAGGTAGCCCACGGCCACCCCCATGGGCCTGACGGTGATCAGGTTCACTGATTCGCAGTGAACTAGAGCTATCCGAAAGGCTTTAGAGAAAGGAGATTGCAGTTCGAGTCGTGCATCCTGCCGAATCGTGCGAGCAATCGAGAGAGCAGAGAAATTATGTCCAAGCTTTTCGTAGGCGGCCTCGCGTGGGCTACAAATGACGCTTCCCTCAAGGAGCACTTCGAGCAGTTCGGTGAGGTCACCGACGCCAAAGTGATCACGGACCGCGAGACCGGCCGGTCTCGTGGCTTCGGGTTCGTTACCTTTTCAGAGAGCGACAGTGCCAACTCGGCGCTTCAGGAGCTGAACGGCTCCGAGCTCGACGGACGAACCATCCGTGTCGACACAGCGACCGAGCGCAGCCGTGGTGGCGGTGGCGGTCCCCGTCGCGGCGGCGGTGGTGGCGGCGGCAGCCGCTGGTAGTTCTCACCTCTCCAGGGCCTGGTCCCCGGAGACTTAGAGACACCTCTACAGACCCTTGATTTGAGCCCGTAATTACGGGCTCAAATCAAATGCTTTTTTGCGCCTTCACCCGCAACCTGACAATGTCAGGACGCGGGTGAACGTACTTGGGCACAAGTCTTCGGTGGATTAGGAGCGGACAGCGCTAGACCGCGCCTTGGCGGTATCGACTAAGCCTGGGGCGAGCTCCAATCCTCGGTCGCTGCCTGACCGGAAGGCTCCGTTTTGCTTCCCCAAGACACGCGCTCTTCTAGTCGGGCACCGCGTCGTGCCCAACCATCGTGTAGCGAGCCTGCTGGGACCAAGTCGTACCCGACTTGACCGGGTGCTTGTGCACTTTCATCTCAGTCACGACGAGCTTCTCGGCACGCACGTTGACCCAAAAATGAAGGTCATAGCGCTTTCCGACCGTGTCATCGGTCGGCCGGAACTCCACACTGGCGAAGTAACCGCTCCCTTCGATGAAGCGGACCGGATCGCGAACTCCGATAAACTCCAGCTTCAGCGCTTCACCGGTCTCGTCATCGACCACCTCAAAGAGGCCCCCGCCCTCCACTGTACGCTTGACCACATACGAGTCGATGGCCTTCTTGACTTGCCCGGCACTCAACTGTCCCGGTTCGCCAGACTCGCCTTCGATGGGAACGCCCACAGCAGCAGCCGAGCTCGCATTTGGAGTCGTGGAGACGTCCGCAGCCACCTCACCAACACCCTCGGAGCCGGACTCGGCCACTGCTGAGGCCTCCGTTGCCCCGGTCTCCGTATTCGCAGCACCGTCGACGACGTCACCGCCCGCCTCGGAGGCCACGCCAGCCTCGGGGGCTTCACTCAGCAATGGAGCGACAAGCCCGGCGCCCGACTCGAGGCTCAACGGGCGGCTCTCATCCACGACAATCGCAACATCAGCACTCGCAGAGTCCTCTTCCGCCGCTACCGCTGCAGCAGCTTCTACAACGGGCTCGACACTCGGCTTAGGATCCTCTGCGCCCGGCGGTACATCGCTAATCACCGCTCCCGAAGCCGCACTCTCCGCGCTCGGTGCGGCCGTAGTCACGCTCTCAGCCACACAACCCGTAAGGAACACAAGAGCAGCCACCAGCACCAGGCGGTCAGCCGAACAGGTTTTCTCCATCGCGTACATCGGTACTCCGGCCCCCCCGGGTTGGTGCACGATATCAGCGCGAGCCCATCATCACAGCCCCGGGCTTACATCACTCCCAGAGAAGGACTTCGCAGGCACTAACCGACCGCTTCTAGCGCCCGGCACGCATCTCCTGGACCACGGTTCTTTGTACGGGCCGAGGACAAGAGCATGCCCCAGAGATGGGCACACAGAAAACGAAACCTACTCACCCCACGGCAGGCGACCTGAGCGGGACGACTGCCGCAGCTCCTCGACTATCAGGGGCGCGCACCAGGGCTTTCCGGTACAACACACCAGCAATAGATTGAACTCTCTGGGTACCAGCCAGCACGAACGGCACCTTCAAGACCGTTACCTAGAAGTCAGCAGCGACGGTCACGGCCATTGGCGGCTATCATTTAATTGACTTAGGTGAGAGAGGTCTACTGTTGGTGTTTGCGCGCATCTTGATTGTCGCTTTGTCTTTGCTCCTAACAGGCTGTGTGGGCATCGCCGAGATCGCAGAACTGGGCGCATCCAGCTCGACGATCAACTTCGGTCAGGTGCTGGTTGGGGAGACCGCTTCGGGGACGGTGGAAATCACCAACCTAGGCACTCAGGCTACCGAGATCCTAGAACCGGAAATCACCGCAACTGGGACTTCTGTCTTCAGCCTACTCACCGTTGCGTGGCCGCAGACCATCGAGAGCGGGGAAACGCTAATGGTGGAAGTAGCCTTCGAGCCGAGCCTCGAGGAGATCTTCAGCGAGGTTCTGACTGTGGGACAGCCCGGCTACTCCCTCATCAACTCGAACGACGAGGGAGTCGGGACAAGCATAGCGGTTGACATCGAGCTGAGGGGCGAAGGGGTCTCCAGTCTGAGCGACGACGATGACCTAGGTGACGACGACACAGGCGACGACGACACGGGCGACGACACAGGCGACGACGACGACACAGGCGACGACGACACAGGCGACGACGACGA
>MDTE01181077.1_pt1 | contig 14102 bp, 11 predicted proteins | sample 811231 | NCBI WGS metagenome assembly MDTE01 (sample SAMN05326651, study PRJNA326480) | marine metagenome | isolation source: seawater | place: Indian Ocean: Red Sea | collected 2010 | reverse complement strand
ATTCCTGGAGATAATGCTTTTCCGGTAGCTTTAGATAATTTGTATTGCAATAGGTTTGAAATGGCAGAATTTGCTAAAGAATGTAAAGAAAAGAATATTAATTTCATTGGTATTTGTTGTGGAGCAGAAGCACATCATGTCAGAGAAATGTCTGTTGCTTTAGGAAGAAAACCAATATCTTACAAATATTATCCTGATATTAGTAGACACTGGTTACATGGCAAAGATGAATCATTTTTAAAAATTAATACTGATTTAAGCAAACATTATTAAATTATGGAAAGCAACGCTAAGGTTGTTATAATTGGCGGAGGAGTTGTTGGCTGCTCGATATTATTCCATCTTTCTAAGTTTGGATTGAAAGATTGCATACTTCTTGAAAGAAATGAACTAACATCTGGGTCTTCTTGGCATGCAGCAGGTAATGTTCATGTAATTTCATCTGATCCAAATATTTCAAGATTAATGGCATATACTATTAATCTCTATAAAGAAATTGAAGAAACATCAGGTCATTCAGTTGGAATGAAACAACATGGAGGTTTTTATTTAGCTTCAAATCATATATGGCATGATTATTTAAAAAGAGAACGTTCAAAAGCTCGTTACATGGGTCTAGAACAGGAATTTATATCCTTGAAAGAAGTTACAAAAAAAAATCCATTAATTGATCCAAAACATTATATAGCTGCGTTATGGGATCCTATTGATGCAGAAGTTGATCCTACCGGGGTTACTTATGCTTATGCTAAATCTGCAAAAATACATGGAGGTAAATACTACACCCACACTCCAGTCTTAGAAACTAATCAAAGAAATGATGGTTCTTGGGATATTATTACAGAAAAAGGCAATATAAATGCAGAAATTATTATTAACGCAGCAGGCCTATGGGCTAGGGAGGTTGGAAAATTAGCTGGAATTAATTTTCCTATTCAACCAATGGAACATCATTATTTAATTACAGAATCAATCCCTGAAATTGAAGCATTAGATGAAGATAAAAGATTACCAGTGGGTACTGATTTTGATGGAAATATATATTTTAGACAAGAAGGTAAAGGAATGTTACTGGGAACATATGAAGCTATTTCAACTCCATGGCAAATTCATCAAACTCCATTAAATTTTGGTCATGAACTTTTAGAACCTAAAATAGAAAATATTCAAGATCGTTTAGCAATAGGTTTTAAACGCATACCTGCACTAGAAAAGGCTGGAATAAAAAATATAATAAATGGACCTTTTACTTTTGGACCAGATGGAAACCCTTTAATAGGACCAGTGCCAGGTAAAAAAAATTATTGGGCTGCAGTTGCTGTTATGGCTGGATTTTGTCAAGCCGGTGGAGTAGGTAAATCAATAGCTGAATGGATTATTGATGGAGAACCATCAATAGATATTTGGGCAATGGATATAGCACGTTTTGGAAATTATGCTTCCCCTGAATATGGTACTATTAAATCATCAGAGAATTATGAACGTAGATTTATAATGACTTTTCCAAATGAAACCCTTCCAAAGGGAAGAAAACAAAAAACTACCTCCTTGTATGATAGGCTTATTGAAAGAGGTGCAGTAATGGGAGATAGTTTTGGTTTAGAACACGTTTTATGGTTTGCTAAAGATAAAAACGATGCTTTTGAAAAGCCAACATTTAAAAGATCAAGAGCTCACAATTATGTTTCTGAAGAAGTTAAATCAGTTAGAAATAATGTTGGTTGTTCAGAAATAGCTAATTTTTCTAAACATTTATTTACTGGATCTGACTCAAAAGAATTTCTTAATAATTTATTAGCTGGAACAATCCCAAAAAAAGGCAGAATATCTTTATCACCAATGTTATCTCCAAAAGGAAAACTTTTAGGTGATATGACAATTGCTTGCTTAGATGATGATGAATTTATGCTATTTGGTTCTGGTTTGTATCAAGAAATGCATAAAAGATGGTTTGAAAGCCATTTAACCAAACAAAATGTAGAATATAAAAATTGCTCAGATGAATGGCATGGATTAGCAATATCTGGTCCTAAATCACGCAAACTATTGTCAAAAATTTGTCGTGAAGATGTTAACTCATCCTCATTTAAATTTCGTGATATTAAAAGAACATATGTTGGAGGTGTGCCGTGTTTATTAAATAGAATTTCTTTCACAGGAGAACTAGGATATGAAATATATACGGCTCCACATTTTCTACTTAAATTATTTGAAGAGATTGAGAATAAAGGAAAAAATTTAGGATTAAAACTTTACGGTTCAAGAGCTTTAATGTCCTTAAGATTAGAGAAAAATTGGGGAGCTTGGGGTTTAGATTATAGACCAGATTTTTCAGCTTTTGAATCTGGATTAGATAAATTTATAAACTGGAATAAAAATTTTATAGGAAAATCAGCAAGCTTAAATGAAAAAAAGAAAGGAATAGAAAAAAAACTTTCTGTAATGATTGTTGAGACACAAGATATCGATGTAATTAATGATGAAGCTATTATCAAAGATTCAAAATGCGTTGGATATGTAACTTCTGGTGGATTTGCTCATCATATTAAAAAAAGTATAGCTTATGGTTATTTACCTATAAATTTAACAAGCGAAAATACTAAATTGCAAATTGAAATAAATGGCATTATGCATGATGCAAAAGTAATAACCACTCCATTATATGATCCAAATGGCAATAAAATTAAAGGCTAAACGTATATTTGAATTGAAATTACTCTCAAAAAAATTAAAGATACATCAATATATTATGCTAGATAAAAAAAATTTTTATATAGATGGAAAATGGACCAATCCTAGCAAATTAAATACCATTCATGTAATAGATCCATCTTGTGCCGAACCTTGCGCTGAAATATCTTTAGCAGAAAAAGAAGATGTAAATAAAGCAGTTAAAGCTGCCAAAAAATCTTTTGAATATTGGGCATTCACTGAGAAAAATGAAAGATTGCAATTATTAGAAAATTTGTACTCTATATATAAAAAAAGATGGAATGATATTTCAGAAGCTATAACTCTAGAGATGGGTGCTCCTAAAGATTTTTCTTCCAAACTTCAAACAGGAACTGGAGCAAGTCACATTAAATCATTTATTAAGCACTTAAAAAATTTTGAATTTGAAAAACCATTAGGAGATCATGCCCCAGATCAAAGAATTTTATATGAACCAAAAGGTGTTTGTGCATTAATCACACCTTGGAATTGGCCTATGAACCAAGTTTGCCTTAAAGTCATACCTGCCATTGCTGCAGGATGCACAATGATATTAAAACCATCAGAACTAGCCCCATTATCTTCAATGATACTTGCTGAGATAATTGATGAAGCTAATTTTCCACCAGGAGTATTTAATTTAATTAATGGAGATGGAGCTACAACTGGTGATGCTTTAACCAGTCACCCTGATGTTAATATGATTTCTTTTACTGGATCAACAAGAGCAGGAGCATTAATTTCAAAAAATGCTGCTGAAGATTTTAAAAGAGTTAGTTTAGAGCTTGGAGGCAAAGGTGCAAATATTATTTTTAAAGATGCTGATTCAGAAGCTGTTGAAAGAGGTGCTTTAAGATGTTTTAGAAACTCCGGTCAGTCATGCAATGCCCCATCAAGAATGTTAATTGAAAAATCTATGTATGATGAAGCTATACAAAGATTAAAGAAATTTACTAATGATTTTAAAGTTGATAATCCAAATAAAGAAGGAGATCATATAGGCCCTGTAATTTCTGAAAACCAATTTAATAAAATTCAAAATTTAATCAAAAAGGGAATTGATGAAGGAGCAAAATTACTAGTAGGAGGTCCAGGTAAACCAGAAGGATTAGATCAGGGTTATTATGTCAAACCTACAGTTTTTATAGATGTAAAAAATGATATGGAGATTGCTAAAACCGAAATATTTGGACCTGTTTTATCTGTTATGTCTTTTGAATCTGAAGAAGAGGCCATTTTAATTGCAAATGACACCCCCTATGGTCTTACAAATTATATTCAAACTCAAGATTCAGAAAAAATGAAAAGAGTTGCAAAAAAATTAAGATCAGGAATGGTTGATGTAAATGGTGCAGGTATTGCTGTAGATGCTCCATTTGGAGGATATAAACATTCAGGAATTGGAAGAGAAGCTGGAATAGAGGGTTTGACTGAATTTTTAGAAATAAAAACTGTTGGTGGTTGGAGTTAATTTTACTAAACTAAATTCTTAGCAATCCATTTGTTAAAATGATGTGTTGGATTATCCATGACTGGTGAAAAATTTCCTCCATTATAAATTGGCGAGTTTCTTCCTTCTTGCATACCTTCAATAATATCTAAATCCTCTGATTGTATACTATGCCATTGATTATAATTTTGTTCTCTTAGTAATCTATATTTTTTTGATTCTGCTGCTTCCTTACCTACATAGTAAATGTCCATATGTTCTTTTGTAAAATTGTAACTAACCGGTTCTAACCAATATGCGTAATAATGATCTTTATGTATTCCAAGCATGACGTTAGGAAATAAAGCTACATATTCAGCAATATTTTCTTTTTCCTTTGGCCATTCAGGGAAAGTAGGAAAAACTTGATTATTTTTAAATTTTGGATTGTAAACCATAGTTCCTTGACCTGCAAAACGATTGGGTAAACCTTGAATGTGATAATGATCATCAATTTTTGAATAAGAATTTAACCCTGGATGAACCCAAGGCAAGTGATAACTTTCACAATAATTTTCAATTGCAAATTTCCAATTACATTTTGCTTCAAGCAAAAAATATCCGTTGTCTTTAGCATGACAAATTAATTGTTGATCTTTTTTGGTCCAAAATTTTGACCATCTCTTTACTAGTGGCCTTAAGTATTCTTCAAGAGATATTTCATTATTTGAAATATTTATAAATATCATATCTAACCAAATTGAAGATCTAACTTCTTTTAATTTACTAGAATTACTATCAAAATCTTTTGCCTGATGTTTGTTCATTCCTCCAATGTGAGGAGTAGCAATTAGATTTCCATCTAAGTCATAAGACCAAGAGTGATATGGGCAACGTATAATATTTTTTAAATTACAAGATTTATTTATTAATTTATAACCTCTATGACTACAAACATTATGATAGACTCTTATATTTTTTTTCTTATCTCTTAAAATAATTAGAGGTATTCCTAAAAGTTCAAATGGCTTTGAATCTCCTATATTTGGAAGAGAACTTGCCATTCCTACCACTACCCACTTATCTTCAAAAATTTTTTTTCTCTCTATATTGGTATATTCACCACTTAGATAACATTCATTAGGAAGCCCATGTGCTTTTTCAATAGAGTTTGAAACTATATCGAGTTTTGATTTTGGAATTATATCATATAATTTTTTCATGACATAATTAACAACATAATTTTTTGGATTGCAATAAATTATTAATCATTATCATCTCCTCCTCCCGCACCCTTTTCTCTAGATTTTTTAGTTGCAGGTACAAAGGATTTGTTGGCTATTTTTTCTACGTTATTCCAATATTTTTTTTGAGGTTTAAGTGAATCTTCTAATTTTTCTTGATCGGAATTATAGTCAATTTTTTTTTTAATTTTAGAAATATCTAAATTATATTTCCATTTAATAGATTTATCTTTTTTTAATAAAAATTGTAAAATAATATCTCCATATAATATAGTATTTTTATTATTTTCACCTACATAAACATTATTTTTTTTAAAATTAATACAATAATTTTTATTTTTTTTATCTGACCAAGAAGCTTTAATAAAATAAAATTTTTTAGAAATTTTTTTTATTATTGGAAGTATATAGATAGGATCTTTGCAATTCTTTATTATAATTTCTAAATTATTATTATTTTTTGTTTTTTCACATAAAATATCAATTAAACCAGGGCCATTTAAAAGAAGAGAAGAATTATTTATGTTAATTGATTTATTTGATCTCAACTTATTTAAGCTAATTTTTCTTTTAATTTGTTTTTTATAATTTTTTGAAAATTCAGATAACTTTTTTATACCATCAAATTTATGTAATTCTAACCAAGTAGTAATGTATGCAGCATCTTCATTTAATCCATGAGGAAAGCCCATAGCGGTACAAGCTCTTAAACTGGTAATATAAACTTCATAATAAGAAAGTAACATTTTATTATTTATAGGAGTCGGTAGTAGCAAATCCCCATTGGTCTACATTTTTTTTATTTAAATCTTTATAAAAAGGCGCCCCAGGAAAAAAACTTACTCTTAGCCACCTATCAGATTTTGGATCATAGCGGGATGCACCAAAAAAAGATAATTTAAATCGAAGCATATCGATTGGTAACACATCTTTAGCTAGAATATTATCTCTAACCTCACCATATTTATATTTTGAAAGAGTTTGAATCCTTTTTATTATTCCTCTAAATTTAGGATATAGAATTAAAAATTCTGCAACGTTTAATGATAATTTATTTTTATTTAACTTCAAAATGAATTGATACAATTCTGAAACCATTTTAGCAATACCAAGTTTATCTTCTAAATTGGAACCTGGTTCATTAAATCTTTCTCCTAATCTTGGTTCTAGCTTTTCTTCTGATACATACCAGAATAAATAATTATTTTTTCTTTTTCTAAAATCAATGTTAATTGCCCAGAAATATTTTTGTTCTATTAAGAATTTTAAATCTCTTATTGAAATATTTGTTTCTAATTCTAAATTTTCAGACATAGACATATTTTCAGCGAAAGAGTCAGCAATTTCAGGATAAATTTCAATTAACTGCACTTTAATAATTTCTTGAGCATCATGAGATAAGTTTTTTTCAGCATAATTTAGAATCTTGCTCCAATTGATATCATTATTATAATTCTTATATTTATTAATTATATTATTCAAATCATTATAGGATTTAAAGTTTTTATTTTTTTGTGTTTCATCAAAAGAAACTACTTCATTTAAATATTTTTTTGATTTTTTTAATAAGTCAATATATTTTTTAAATTTATCTTTTTTAATATTTTTAATTTTTTTTATTTTATTGACAGTTTTTTCAAACTGATTAATCCATTTATGAATAAGTTTAGGATGTTTTATGATAAATGGAGCCATACCTAAGCCAGTAGAGTTTCCTATACCAAGATGTTGTTTAATCTTCCTTTTTAATTTTACTGCTTTTTTTGGATTTTTTTTATAAGCAATATGTTCAACTAAATGAACGCTAAATTCTCTGATAATGTAAACAGCAAGCATTTCAGCTCTAAATGGTTGACTAAAATGAGTTACAATCTTTGTTCTTTCAAAATCTGATAGGCCAAATTTGCCACTACCATAAACAGCTGTAGTTCTAAGTAAATAGCCAACTTTATTTATTTGATTTATATCAGGTTGCAAACCTCTTGATAATTTATCGACGACATATTTAAATAATCTAACACTTTTGTTTGCTCGACTTAATATTAATTCTTTTGAAGAACTTCTTCCAGATTCTTGCAAAGGTATATTTTTTCTTAATCTTTTAATTTCCTCTTCCGAAATTTTACCAATATGAAGTGTGTAGGAAGTATCCCACTTATCCGCTATAACTCTGTCACTTCTTTCGTTATCTTCTAAATATGTTGAAAAACAAATTAGAGAATATATTGATTTATGAATTTTAATTTCATAAATTGCAGTACCATAGCCTTCATCATTTAAATCAAATTTTACTTTATTTAATATCCACTTTTCTTTTATCATAGTACGTAACATACTACGTGAAAAACTTAGTCGTGAAGGATATCTAGAACCCATTTTCTTCAAAGACATTAAGCTTATATCTTTATTTGATTTAGATTTTTTTAGTAACATATAATTAAATCTATATATAATATGAAAAAATAGTATTAAAATAGCTTTATAATGGAAAACCCCTTTAAAGATCAAATAATTATTGATGGTTTACAGTATTGTAATTGGAATAGAGAATTATTTGAAGATCTCATCAATGGTGGAATAACTGCTGTTCACGTTACATTAGTTTATTGGGAAAATACTGAAGAGTCTTTTAAAAAATTTGAAGAATGGGATAGGTATTTTGACGATTATGAAGATCTAATTTATCATGCTAAAAAATCAGAGGATATACTTTATGCAAAAAGTAAAAAAAAATTAGCCATACTTTTTGGTTTTCAAAATTCTGCCCCTATTGCTAATGATATTTTTTTAGTTGAAAAATTTTTTTTTAAAGGTTTAAGATTTATGCAACTTACCTATAATAATCAAACAGCACTTGGTGGAGGATGTTTTGAAAAAAATGATTCTGGATTAAGTAGGTTTGGTTGTTCTGTAATAGAAGAAATGAATCGTTTAGGTATGATAGTTGATTTAAGTCATTCTGGAAAAAGGACGAGCATAGATGCAATAGAATTTTCATCAAAACCCGTAGCTTTTACTCATGCAAACCCAATTTTTTTTCATGATTCAATACGGAATGTAGATAATGAAGTTTTAAAAAAGCTCGCTAATAAAGATGGATTTATTGGATTAAGTTTATACCCTCTTCACTTAAATAATTATAGCGAATGTAAAATAGAAGATTTTTGTAATATGATAATTAAACTATCTAATATGATAGGAATAGATCATATTGGTATAGGAAGTGATCTGTGTAAAAATTGGAATGATGATGTTGTAATGTGGATGAGGAATGGAAAGTGGACAAAAAAAATAGATTATGGAGAATCTAAAGACAAAAGTAGTTCATGGCCTAAGCAGCCAGCTTGGTTTACAAAAGGAAGCGATATAATAAATATTTATCATGGACTTCAAAAAGCAGGAATGAAAGATAAAAAAATAATGAAAATAATGGGAATAAACTGGATGGAATTTATAAAAAACAGTTTTGGTTAATTATATTCAAATTCATTGATCCATTTTAATAATTTTTTTTCAATTTTCAAAAACTTGTCATATCTCTGCCATCTATTTATAGCTTGCTTATAGAGAGGTTTTGTTACTTGATTATAACTTGGAGTATTTATTTTTTTTCTTGATAGAGCTGTTTTATTAAAATCAAAAAGAGAATCTTCCCAATCTAATTCAAGAAATCCTAATAAAGGAGTTATATTTTTTTTTAAATCTAAAACTAAATTTTCATACTTTATTTCAAAATAATCTATTGGTAAATTTGATTTATATAATTTCCATAATGACATAATTTGATTATAAAAATTAACTGAATCTTGAATTGTTGTAAAATTTAACATAGCATCATTCATTTTAAATCTATTTATAAAACAACTTAAAACACAGTCACAAGGATGCCTTAGAGAAAATATAAACTTACTTCTGGGAAATATTCTATGTAAAAAGCCAACCTCTATTGAGTTATTAGGCATTTTATCAATTATTATTTTCTTACTAGATTTATTTTCTTTATAAAAATTAATTCTATCATAATATAAATTTTGTATTTTTTCTAAATCATTTTTATTTATTTGTTCATACTGACCTTTCATTTTTTTATTAAATAATATTTTTATTTCTGGAACAATTGGCTTATCTTCAATTAAATCAATTTGCGAATGGGTTCTTAAAATTGTATCAAGCAGAGTCGTTCCTGATCTTGGAAAACCTATAAGAAAATAATTTTTTGGTTGGTTTGATTTTTGTGTAATTTTTTTCCAAGTTTTAATATTTTTTTTATTAAAGCATTTCCTATTTATTCTGATTTGTTTAAGTGTATTATCTTTATCAAACTTTTTATTTTCAGGATGATTGAAATCTATTTTATTCGCTAAATTAAAATATTTAAAAGCCATTTTAGCTTTATTTTTTTGATCATATGATTTTCCTAGCAATTCATAGTATCTAGCTTTTTGCTCGTATGTTATTCCTTTATAGCTTTGTAATTTTACTGATTTTAGAAGAGAAATTGCCTCATCAAATTTTTTTGAGTTTATTAAAATTAATGATTGAAACATTAAAACTATAGGGTGATCTCCAAAAATACTTTTAGCCTCATTGATTGAAAGTTTTAATCTATCGTGTTCATGCATCTTTTCTAAAATCTCCATTAAATTATAATGTGCATGAATATAATTAGGATTTATTGATATACTTTTTTTATAATTATCTACTGCAAATTCATAATTTTCGTTGATCCTTTCAAGAAGACCTAAATTATTAAAAGATCTATAAAATTTTGGATTTATTTCTATTGATTTTTTATAGTTTGTAGCAGCTTCTCTAAATTTTTCTAAAGACATATAAGAGTTGCCAAGATTAAAGTAAATTCCTTCAAAATTTTTATTTATATTTAATGCATTTTTATAATAATCTATTGCTTTATTGTGGTTATTTAGTAGTTGAAAAATATTCCCTAAATTTATATGTGCCTCAATTACATTAGGATTAATTTGAATAGATTTTTGAAGTAAATTTATTGCTTTACTGTATTTTTCTAATTTCTTTTCAATCAAGGCAAGATTTATAAGTACATAGTTGTTTTTGTCAGATGTTCTTAAAATTTTGTTATAAACATTTTTAGCTTTAATTAAGTCTCCTTTATTTTGAAATTCTAAGGCTATTTTGAATAAATCTCGCATGGCTATTATTGTTATTTTATTATAAAATATTAATGATAAACATCAATTATGTTAATGATTCTTAGTGATATACTTATGATTATATAAATTATGAAAATAGATTTAGATAAAATATTACAACCTGTTTGTAACATAGCAATAGAAGCTGGCTTACTAATAAATACATTTTACGAAAAAAATATAAATATAAGTATAAAAGAAGATAACTCCCCACTTACGGATGCAGATTTAGGCGCAAACAAATTAATTATAGATTCTCTTAAAGAAATTAATAAAGACATACCTATTCTTACAGAAGAATCGTTGGTGGACTGGTCACTTAGGAAAAAATGGAAATGTTATTGGTTAGTTGATCCTTTAGATGGAACTAAAGAGTTTATTAAGAAAAATGGAGAATTTACTGTTAATATTGCTTTAATTGAAAATAATTATCCAGTTATGGGAGTTATTTATGCTCCAGCATTTTCCGAATTATACTATGCATCAAAAAATAAAGGAACTTATAAATTAATATGTGAGAAAGAATTAAGTTCACTATCAAAATCTAAAAAATTACTTCTTAAACCTAAAAATATAAATGATAAAATAAAGATTTTTGGAAGCAGATCTCATAAAAGTGATAAATTTGATAATTGGATACAAGGAAAGTTTTCAAATTATGAATTAATTAGAAAAGGAAGTTCAATAAAATTTTGTAAAATCGCTGAAGGAGAAGTTGATATCTATCCTCGTTTTGGACCGACGAGTGAATGGGATATTGCAGCTGGGCACATAATTTTAACTGAAGCTGGAGGAAAAATAAAAAGTATTGATCAACAAAAAATTATTTATAATAAAAAAGAAAGTGTTACTAATCCACCTTTTTTAGCATATGGAGACTTATTAATTTAATAAATTGTATATGAAAATTTTAGTATTTGGACTTCCAGGATCTGGAAAAACTTGGTTATCTGAGAGATTAAGAAAACATTTAAACAATTGTGCATGGTACAATGCCGATATAATTAGAAAGTGTGCAGATGATTGGGATTTTAGTTTAGAAGGTAGATTTAGACAATCAAATAGAATGAAGTCTTTTGCTGATTTTGAAAAGAAAAATGGAAGATGGGTCATATGTGATTTTATTGCTCCAACTGAAGAAACTAGGAAAGCATTCGATGCAGATTATACAATTTGGTTAGATACAATTAAAGAAGGTAGGGTCGTAAATGCTAAGTTAGATGAATTAAAAAAAATTAAAAATCTGCCTTTCAAAGCTGATTCGTTATTAGATAGTAAGGAATTTAAAGATACAAACGATTGGTTTGAAATTCCAAATAAGATTGATAAAAGAATTACTAATTTTATGAATGATGAAGAAATAAAAAAATTAGCTTTAGAAATACAAAATGTTTGATTGGAAAAAGCCTACTGTAGAAATGTTAGGAAGATGGCAACCTTGGCATAAAGGGCACACAGAATTATTCAAAAAAGCTCTAAAAAAAACAGGTCAAGTTTGCATTATGTACAGGGATGTAGGAGGTGTAGATGCAGGATTAGATGGGCAAAATGACAACCCTTTTCATTTTGAGGAAGTTAAAAAAAATATTATTGAAGGTTTGTCAAAATATGGTTTTCAAGAGGGAAAAGAATATATTGTTATAAAAGTACCCAATATAATCGATATTTCATATGGAAGAGGCGTTGGGTATTCTTTCACTGAGCATGATCTAGGAGAAGAGATACATAAAATTTCTGCTACTAACATACGAAAAGATATGAGAAATAAAGGAAATTTAAAATAATTTTAATTTATAATAGCTCTATCAATTTGTTTTTTTTCTGGATTATCTTTTTTTACAAATGACTCTCGGTAAGTAATATAAATTACGGAGATAAAAATTATTATTGCTCCTAACCAAGTCCAATAATCAGGAATTTCAGAAAATAAAAAAATTCCAATTAAAGATGCCCAAATAAGTTTAGTAAATTGTAATGGCATCACAAAAGTTGTATCACTCATTTTAAATGATTGATTCATACACCAATGAGATAACAATCCAGCACTTGCCATTATTGCAAATATTATAATTTGATTAATATTTATTGTATCCCAATAAAATAACGAAATTATGAATAATACAGGTGTCATAAATATTAGATGATAAAAAATAATAGTAAAATTAGTATCAATATTAGATAGGCGTTTTACAAATATTTGTACAAAAGAGAAACTTAAAGATGCAAGAAGCATTAACCCTGTGCCGAATTCAAAAGGTATATATCCTGGCCTAATTATTACAATTATTCCTACCAATCCTATAGCAAGGGCTGCAGTTCTGTGAAAACGAATAACTTCATTTAACATTATCACAGCTAAAATAGTCGTAAAAAGCGGTGTTGTAAAACCAAGAGCAGTTGCTTTTTCTAATTGCATCATACCTAATGCTGAAAACCAGCAAATCATAGAAATTACATTAATCATACTTCTAATAAATTGAAGTTTAATATTTTTACTTTTAATAGCTTGAAAATTATTTTTTGGCAGAAGTGGTAGGATTATTATTAGTCCAAAAAAACAACGATAAAAACAAATTATAATTGGATTGAGATCTGTCGATAAAAATTTAACACACGTTCCTAATACTGCAGCACTTAATGTACTAAAGGTTGCTAGAAGAACTACAATTAATTGTTTTTTTTTAAACACTATTTTGTAGCTATAATAGAAGCAGCTATAGAAGCTATTCTTGATATTACATTATCAGCCCTACTTGGAACTACTAAGGGAACTTTACCACCTATGACTATTCCTGCTGCACAAGCATTCATGTAATGAACCATCATTTTACACAATGAATTACCTGTTTCTAAATTGGGTACCAATAAAATATCTGCATTTCCAGCTACTTCATTTTTAATATTCTTAATTTTAGATGCTTCTTTAGAAATAGCATTATCAAAAGCTAAAGGACCATAAACATGAGCATCAATGTTTTCTAATTTTGCTTTTTCCATTACTTCTTTGGCTTCAATAGAACTTGGCATACTTTCTATCGGATCTTCAGTTCCAGATAAAACAGCTACTCTAGGCTTTTTAATTTTAATTTTTTTTGCAAATTCAACAGCATTTGAAAGTATATGCATTTTAACATCAACTCTAGGCAAAACATTTAATGCTCCATCGGTAATAAAAATAGGTTTTTGATTAGACGGAGTAGTTACGTGCCAAATATGACTCAGACGTTTTCCTTCAAGTAAACCATATTCTTTTTTTAAATAAGATCTCATTAGAATATCTGTATGTAAATTACCTTTGATTATAATTTTTACTTCATTTTTTTGTGCAAGTGCTGCTCCTGCATTTGCAGATTCCTCGTCAGATTTAATATCAATGATTTTAAAGCTATTTATATCCCAATTTAATGTTTGAGCTTCTTTTAAAATTTTTTCTTTTTCTCCTATAAAAAATGGAACTATTAAATTTAAATTATAAGCTTCTTTTATAGACTCCATAGTTATATTTTGATGACCTGAAACAATTGCCGCAGGAGTAGAAGGTTTTTT
>MDTE01091040.1_pt1 | contig 14102 bp, 9 predicted proteins | sample 811231 | NCBI WGS metagenome assembly MDTE01 (sample SAMN05326651, study PRJNA326480) | marine metagenome | isolation source: seawater | place: Indian Ocean: Red Sea | collected 2010 | reverse complement strand
TAGCAGCCACGCGTTGGGACAGACCTTCTCCATATCGCGGGCAAAGTCGAGCATAACGGGCAGGGTGCGCAGGACGCGGAAGATGCCGCCGATGCCGATGGTGTCGGCGATGGTCTGACGCAAACCATACTTTTTGGGGATCTCGAAGTCGGTGATGGTGCAGGGGTCGTAGCCGCCGACCTGTATGGCGTTGACGACGAAATCGGCGCCGCTCAGGGCTTTGCGCCGCTCGCGAGTGCCGAGGTAGGTTTTTATTTTGGCCCGCCCGCCGTTGATTTTTCTGTTGAGGCCCCGTATCACGGTGGCCGATTCGCTCAGGCGTTGCTTATCGACATCGTAGAGGGCTATTTCTGAATCCTGTAGCACCGGAGTGCACATGCTGTCGCCGAGTATATTCTTGGCGAAGACGGTACTGCCGGCGCCAACGAAGGTTATTTTAGCCAAATCGGGCTCCTTGGTGTGCGGATGAATTCTATGCGGCGGGAGAGAATATAAGGGACTTTATCGCTTTTGGCAGGGTTTGGAACGCTTTAGCTCATCTGCAAAAAAGTACGGATCGTTTGCAGATAGAGTTCGAATTGCTCGCGGCGAATATTGTGGCCGGCGTTGGGAATAGTTGCAATCTGGATCATGGGATTGCTCGCCGCTAGCGCTGCTGTAGCTTCGTTATTGACGATCGCTCCCAGTGCAGGGTCGCCGGTTATGAGCATGGTCGGGGATTGGATAGCGGCGGTTTGTGCGCGCCACTCGGTCTGGGGGCGAAAAGCGAATACATTGAGGCTGGCCTGGAGTTTGGCTTCGGCCCAGGGCGCGAATTCGAGATCGTGCCAGTTGGGTCTGTGTTTCCGTCCGGCGGCTATGATTTCGGTGTATGCGAGCTGCTGCTGGGCGCTGAGGCTTTCGCGCCACTCGGCCATCCGCTGGGCGTATCGCTCTTCGTTGCTGTGCTGGTCGGGCAGTCGCCAGGGCGGATCTTCCAGGATCAGCTTCTGTGCGCGGTCGGGATGGTTCGCACCGAAGGCGGCGACGCTGGCGGCTCCCATCGAGTGGCCTAGCAGGATCGGTCGTCGCAGATCGAGTGCCTGGACCAGATCGGCCAGGTCGGCGGCGTGGTCGTCGGTGGAATAACCCGTTTTGGGTACGGCGGAAAGGCCGTGCCCACGCGCATCGACCATGATCAGGTCGTAATCGGCTTCCAGGGTCCGAGCCAGGCGGGTCCAGCACAGGCCGCTGTCGGTCAGGCCGTGGGCCAGGACTACGACCGGTTTATCGCCGCCGGTGCGATGGTAGTGCAATTGAATGCGGTTGGTTTTGATATAGCCTGATGCCCAGGGCATGGTAGATCTCCTGTTCCGCGTGCAGTGCGCAATTTGCACCAAGGATAACGAGTAATGGCTGTGGGTCGAATTCCCATATCGGTCCCCGCGCTTAAATTAGAGATGGAGCGTCAACGGAACGACTCATCCGTGTTACCGCATTAGCTATTCTATGGATGGTTTCAGTATGATTACTCATCAGCTTTGAAATTTAATACGATCATTAGTTCATGCAATACATCGAGCATTATTCCGTGACGAATTTTCGAATCCTTTTCCTTTGCGTCTTCATTTTAACCGCCTGTCATAAAGAACCAGGCGGTACTGGCTTGGCCATCCAGGCGCCGTTCGATTTAAGTCGAACCTACGATCACCTTGCGGATCGTTCCAGCCTTCGCATCGCCTTTGGCTCCTGTCTAGATCAGGACAAGCCTGCCCCGATCTTTGCCGCGATCAAGCGATCTTCACCCGATCTCTTTCTCATGGTCGGAGACAATATCTACACTGAAATCAAGGGCAATAAATTCTCTTCGATGCACGCGGCGTATCGCAAGCTCTGGGCCCGCCTCGCAGCAGTCAATCTTGGGGTACCGATAGCGGCCGTATGGGACGATCACGATTACGGGATCAATGACGGTGGGGGAGATTGGATTCACAAGCAAGAAGCGGAACGCATTTTTCTCGATTATTGGCGCGTGCCTGCCGATGATCTGCGGCGTTCTCGCCCGGGAGTGTACTACGAAGAGCTCATACATCTGCAAAATACCGTGGTCCAAATACTGTATCTCGATACCCGGTACTTCCGCACTCCGCTCGAGCCAACGGACGATCGCGGCGCCGAAGGACGCCAGCGCTATCTACCTACTTCTGATCCTGGTGCGACTCTGCTGGGTGCAGAACAATGGAAATGGCTCGAAACCAAACTCGCTGCCGACTTCGATTACCGGGTGCTGGTTTCTTCGATTCAGTTCGCGGCGGTAGGTCATGGGTGGGAAGCGTGGAAGAATATACCTGGAGACCGACAGCGTCTTATCGATCTCGTCGACCGAGAGTCTATAGAAAATCTGGTTATCGCATCCGGCGATCGGCACCGCGGTGCTATGTACGAGTTGCCCACCTCATCGGGAAGCAGGATCGTAGAAATCACTTCGAGCCCTTTAAATAATGCGCGGATTCGGTTTGAGGAACCGGGACCCTATCGGATTGGCGACTCGTATACCAGAGCCAATTTCGGTATGGTTACGATCGATGCGCTGAAGAACGAAATTACACTGGAACTGCGGGATGAGGACGGCGAAATTGTGGCGACGGTTAGTGCTGGTGGTTGATTGGTCGTTTTGACCGCCAACGTATAATGGCGTATTTGCCATTGGTCCGCTTTTCCCACCGGTGCTATTATCTCTGCCAAATCTTTAATTATGGCACGAGCAAGAGCCGCAAGGGATCTCTCGCCAAAGACGTCCTGAGAAATCATCGATTGGAATATTGAGCATGAGCACAGCGAAACGACCTAATATAGTGTTCGTCTTTTCGGACGAGAAGAATCGTGTCATGTACCTTTTGTAGTTCGATGGCCTGGGAAAATTGCAGCGGGCACTCGAACAGATGCATTTTTCGGGGCCATCGACCTTGTTCCGACCCTGCTTGGCTCATGCAGTGTGCCCCTGCCCGAGGGATTGCAGGGACGTGATATCTCGAGTGTGTGGCGTGGCGGTGCTGCACCGGCGGATACGGAGCGAACACCCGGCGGATCCGACTCGGTGTACCTCCAGAATATGGCCCATGGTTGGCCCGATCGCGATGGGTGGGTCGGGCGCTGGCGAGGGGTGCGAACCGAGCGATGGACCTATGCGCGCTGGTTTGCCAACGAACGGGGGCCGTGGCTTTTCGATCGCGAGGCAGACCCTCTGGAGATGGTCAATCTTGCGAACTCAGCAGAAGCCAGGTCTGCCTTGCAAGAAATGGAAGAACGCCTGCATCGCTGGATGGAGGGGACGCGAGATCCGTTTGAATACGGCAGACGCGGACCTCGCGGTTTCCTTGACTTAGGCCAGGGATTTGCCGACCCTAGAAAATATTCGGGTTGGGGCGTGGCCTGATTGCAGTCAGGGGCGCAGTCCTGCTTCGCGTTGGCCGACTGATGCGAAGGTGTAAAAACAATATTGGCTGTTATTTTTCGAGGTTAGAACTTACAGGATCGCCAGGGTTGCCGCGCGTACTATCGCTTTAATTTTTCATAGATTTTCTCGCTGAATTTTACGACTGCGTTTCGATCTTTGTACTTTCTCACCAGTTGGGCACACAATTCGATTGCTGCCAGGTACTCTTTATTCGCGTAGAGCAGTGCAGACTCTATGATCATGCGATCCGCCTCCGGGAATTCGGTTCGATCGACGATCTTTTTGGCAAAGATTTGAGCGCGAGTGTAATCGGGGTGTTCCAGGAGAAACATGCTACAGTCTAATGCAGCGTCTTCAAGATTGCCCTGGTGATAGGCAAGAAGGCTGGTCATAAACCGAGTGTCGAAAGTGTTATTGCCGTACTGGGTAGAACTCGTAAAGAGCGGCAGGGCTTCTTGAATATCTCCTCGTTGGTAATGGTACATACCGAGTTCTTGATAGGCGAATGCGTTCTCCGGATCGCTTTGCAGTGCTTTGTGAAATTGTCGGGCTCCGGCTTCGTGTAGCCCCAGGTTGTTCATTCTGACACCCAATATGACATTGCGCGAGCCGCGATGGTGATAGTCCTCTTCGACCATAGACTCGATCATGGCGGCACTGCGCTGGAGGTTGGTGTTGATTGCGATCCAGGGCAAGAGATGGAATAGCACGGCGATGGTAAAGGGAAGCAATATATAGCTCGGAGCGTGTCGCGAGGATATATAAGCCGTCAGTACGGCAAAGGGTATCGCGTACAGCGAAAGCAAGTCCCAGTCGAGGCTGCCTAGCGTCGGCTCAATAGCAAAGGAGGTGAGAAAGGCGGCGACAACGCTCGTGGCTAAAACTAGCAGCACGGGGTTGGTGAGTTGGCTAGCCCTTTTGGTTTGTCGCAAAATCAGGGTGATCAGCAAAAGGCCGTGTACGGGAATTAGCAGCAGCAGTTCGTTGGTGACATCGATTAGGTGGTCGATAGAGAAAAGGCCGTAATCTACGCGGCCAAGACCGAAGTGCATGGGGCTGAGTTGCATCTGAACCAACACAACATATACGGTAGCTCCACAGATTGCCGTCAGCACTCCGCTCCCAGCGAAAATTTGAAATCGATTTGCGGGAACTCCATGCATGGAGCTGAAAGCCAAGAGCACATAACAGTGGTACGCACAAAAATATCGCGACGGGATGGAGCAAAAAAGCTACAAGAGCGCTGCAGAGGGCAGCAGCTAACCAAGCGGCCTGGTTGCCGCCCCATTTTAGTATAAAGGCCAGAGTGATCGTAACGAAAGCTGCCATAAGCGAGTAGGATTCTACATAACCGCAGAAAAGTTGCAATACCCCGGTCGAGGTGACGATGACGAAAGCAAGCCCTTTACGCAACGAATCCCGTGCAAGGGTCTCGGCGATTGATAGGGCTGCAAGACAGTGAAGAGTTCCAGCGAACGAGGAGGTCAGGGCAAAGACCGTCCAGGGCTCCAGGGAGGGGAAAGCCTGATATATAAAAGCTTGTAGGTGGATATCGTTTTTAGTACCCAACGAAAAATTGGGTTCTTGTCCAAGGAGTTGGAGTGTCAATAAAGAAGCGTCACCCAGCAATAAATGGCGTATGCGGCAAAGATAAAAAAGGGGGAAGCTGAGCAGGATAGCAGCTATTGCCGTTTTTTGGGCTAAATGGCCATGGCTGAAGAGGCGTAATACCAGGTTGTAGCTGAGTTGTCGATGGGCCAGCAGCAGCAGGACCAGCGTTGTCAGCAGGGCTGCGAATTGTGTGGTAGGTGAGAAAAAAGCCCAGTGGTGCAGCCCCCATACCAGATCCCGTGCATATATTCCGACCAGGATCTTCACCAGGACGAAGATCAATGCACTATTGATGAAAAGGTGATATATTGGGGAACGGGTATTAAATTGGGTGGGAACCATTGCTCTAAAGTATCTCGATTGAGGCATTATATCAAGGTAGAGACTACCTTGATATGGCGAAGCGGCAAGAACGAAATCATGGTTGGCTTTACCCTTGCCCCTCCCGCTTTCGCTTCCGATTTTAGCACTAGGTATTCCCGCCCATATTCGTTCACAGAAATAGCATTCTTGACGTCATCACCGCTCGCCCTGCCCACTTTTCGGCGCTACTTGCTAGCCGGGCTCAGTGCCAATATCGGTTATCGAATCCAGCTTGTCGCTCTGGGCATTCTCGTCTATCGCCTTAGCGGCTCGCCCCTCGACCTGGGTATTCTCTCCGCCGTCAGTGCCCTGCCTGCCGTGTTCTGTAACGTACTCGGTGGGGTGTTGGCCGATCGCTACGACACGCGCCGGGTGTGGATGGCCAACGCCGGTCTGGGTGCGCTCGTCGTTGCCGTCCTGGCTGCGCTGGTCCATGCCGACGCGCTCGAAATCGAGCATACCTATATACTGGCGGCCGTCATGGGGTTGGTTTTCGGCGTCAATGTGCCGGTAACACAGGCTTATTTTCCTTCCCTGAGCGTCGGGGCGCCAATCAAGCGGGCCGTCGCCCTCAACGGCGTCACCATGTCCGCTGCGTCGATAATCGGTCCAACGCTTGCCGGACTGATCGTCTCGACGCTGGGATTGGCTGCTGCTTTTGCCATTGCCGCGTCGTGCTGGTCGGCGACAGCGCTGATGGCCGCTTTTTTGCCAGAGCGGCGCGTGCAGCGCGAAAAGCGGGCACATCCGCTGGCGGATTTCCGTTTCGGCTTAGCTTTTGTGCGGACTCGTAAGCTCTTCTTGATTCTCTGTGGACTGACGACCACCAATTTCCTGCTGGTCTTCGGCTGGTTGCAGATGTTGCCGGCCTTTGTCGCCGAGTTCGATTTGGGTGAGAGCGAAGTCGGCTATGCCTTTACGGCTGCGGGTTTAGGCGCGACGATGGGCACCTTGCTTTCGGGGCGGCTCCAACCGGGGCGCTTTCTCGGCTGGCAGATCGCTGTAGCGGCGCTGCTCTTTTACGGTTCGGTGCTAACGGTGTCGATGGTGTCGTCCTTTACCGCAGTGCTGGCTCTGGCGATGCTCGCCCATTTCGGCAACGGACTCTCGTCCAATTCCAACCTCTTCGCCTTGCAGTCGCGTACGCCCGAAGCCGTACGGGGACGTGTTATGGGCGTGGTATCGACTGGATTTTCTCTGGGCACCCTCGGCGGCCTATGGACCGGAGCGATGGCGGCGCTGGTTGGCGATATTCGCCTGGGAATCGCGATCGGTCCCTGCATTATGATTCTGGTTGTTTTGGGCTTGCTGGTATCGCAGTCGGTATTCAGGACGCTGGCAGAGGTCGAGTGAGAGGCCCGTCCGCCTGCTGGTCGAATTCTCATGCCGCTGTGCCCGCTAGGCAGGCCACTCGAAGTCCGCCTTGAATTCCGCTTTGCCCTGAATGCCGAGACCCCGGATCCGGAAGAGTCCGCCGCCGCGATAACTCTGGCCATAGGCATCCCAATCGTAGCCGAGCGGATCGAGGTCGGTACCGGGCTGGCATACGAAATCGGCGGAGGTGAAATAGAGTTCATCCAATTCCGGTCCGCCAAAGATCACACTGGAAGTCTGCCGCGCCGGCGTTTGAATACGTCGCTCCTCTGTGCCATCGGGGTCGAAGCGGATAATGCAGCTGCCAAACCAATTCGCACTCCAGATATAGCCGTCTGCATCGACCGTCATTCCATCGGGTACTCCGAGTTCGGGAGCGATCTTGACGAAGAGCCGCCGTTGTGAAAGCTGCGAGCTCTCCGGGTCGAAATCGTAGGCGTAGATTTCTCTCGCCGCCGCATCGGTATAGTACATGGTTTTCAGGTCGGGAGAAAAACCCATCCCATTCGAACAGCCGATTCCCTCCTCGATGACGGTTACTGTTCCATCGCGATCGAAGTAGTAGAGTTTGCCTTTTTTATCTTCGAAATAGGTACCGGCAAAGGCGCCCCCATTGGGTGCGGCGATCACATCGTTGAATCGCAGCGGCTCGCCGTCGAACTCCTCGGGGTGAATTCGCTGCCATTCATCGTCAGATTTCCACAGCACCACTCCATCGTGAATGAAGCAGATATATCCGCCCTGCTCATTCTGCATAAATCCGCCGACGTTGAAGCCATCGTGAATCTGCGCATTATTTTTTGTTGCCGGATCGTATGAAAACATCCGACCCGTAGCGATATCGGTCCAAATCAGCGTCTGCTCTTCTGCATTCCATATCGGGCCCTCACCAACGACAGCTCCTTCTTCAGCCAATTTTTCAATTTCCATTGTTTTCTCCCAATCATTATGATGAGCCGTGAAGATATCCCACGGTACTCCTTTACTCAATTCGCACATCCGAAACCTTGCTGGCCACCGGATGCTGGACGACTCCCCATTGTTGCAAATTATAGTTTTGCTCAATCGATATCGCCTTTTACCTCCACCCGCCACATAGTGACCTCGGGCGGGTCCAGACTAACCGAGTAGAGTTTGGTTCCCGGGGCTATATGGAAGCGCAATTTAATGTAGGCGCCTGATTTACCGAGCTTGGGGAATTGCGCCGTGCGCTTCGTCGAAACGCCTGGCCAAGCGGGTTTCCCTCGCCACGTCAATATTCCGTCGAGTACGTTGCCGCGTATCGGATCGCAATCGGCTGCGCCGAATCCGGGGATGGGTGCTCCGGTGTCTTCGAGAACTTCGCAGCGCAATTCGCCGGCGGAGGCATCGACATTCACCCGGACGGTGCCTCCTGCTTCCTGTCGGAAACGGTGCGTGGTCAACAGACCGGGAGCATAGGAAGTGGCTTCGATGCTAACGTAGCCGTCGGGCCGCAATGTGGCCAGCCCTTTGCCCACGTGCTGTTCTGTGGCAAAGGGCGTATCCCACCACTGCGCCGTGCGTCCGAAATGGGTCAGATTGTGGCCCAGATAGTAAAACCACAGCTTCTCGTCGTGACGGATGGGTGCCTGTGTAGAGAGCATGCCCCAATCCCAGGCGCCGGCCTGGCCTCGCGGTAAAAACGGTTCGCGGAAGCGCTGCCACGATACCGTGTCGCGGCTGACGGCGAGTTGGCTCTCGATCCACCCGTCGGTGCGGATCGGTGTGGGGCTGGGTACGGCTTCGCCCCAGTAGCTGCCGGCAGCAGGCAGGGCATAGGGTTCGGCTAGATCAGTTGAGAATACGTGCAGCATCATCAGGTGCAAACCGCCCTCGGTGCGGTTGGCCACGTCAAAGCTCGCTGCGTAGAATTCGGTGCCCGGCGGGTCGTCCAGGTCCAGGTCGATGACTGTCCGCAAGCCCGACCAATTGAGAAAATCGGCGCTGTCGCGTCGGCCCAGCACCCGGGTTGCCCGGCCCGAGCCGCGCTGAAAATAAAAGATATAGGGTGCATCCGGATCGATCGTGCCGCCAAAACTCTCTGGCCGGGCGCCAAAATTGAAGAGCATGGTCTGGTTGCTGTGGGGGCCGAGTGGGTACGGTTGCCAGTCGAATCCATCGCGCGAGTGGTATGCGCTCCAGACAGGGTTACCTGCTGGATCTCTACCCGTCGGCTTATTGTCGGCTCGCTTCCAGCGTTGGTCCTCGTTGCGGGCATGGGGGTCCCACAGAATACCCAGGCACTGAGACATATAGAGTTCGTGTGGACAATTGGTTATGTTGTTCTTTTTCGATCCATTAAATTCGACCAGTCCGAGTTCGGGGTATTCCCAGTGGAGCCCGTCGCTCGATTCGAGCACGCAGATCCGGTTGCCGTCCTGTGCCCGGACATTATAATAGAGCCGGAATATCCGATTGTGTTCGTCGTATACCACCTGGCCTGGCCAGACCGCTCCTCGTTCCCAGGCTTTCTCAAAGGGCAGTTCGAGAGGCTGATCCACGGTTATTTTTTCCGGTTGTTGGAGGACGCGTCGGGCGCCGTGCAGCGATTCGATGAAAAAATCATCGATGAACAACTCTTTGCCAGGGTGTAGTTCCCTCATGCCAATGCTCCTTGTTGAATCCGAATATAGGGCGAGGCGATGCTGGCACAATGCTTTCTTTTTAAGTACGGATTAAAGCGATGGAAGTGCTCTTTACCGATACCGATGGCGACGGTGAGCGCGAGATCCTGGTGGAAAATGACTATCTCCGTGCCGTATTGCGCTATCCCGAAAAACTGGGTTATGCCTTTTACAAGGGTCGCTTCACCTGGGGTGGGCGACTCCAATCTCTGGAATACAAACCCACGGCTCGGGAATTTTTTCTGCCCACCATGGTCGATCTGGAAGAGATCAATCCCTTCGGCCTGCCCGATGAACTCTTCGCTGCTTTTCCCTTTGTCGATGCAGATGGTTGCCAGCGCCGCCTGAAAATGGGTGTCGGCATCTTTGCTGCCGACGACGATCGGGATTTTCAAGCTCTGCCCTGGACTTGGCACGAAGAGGAAGCAAACGGGGAACGAGTGATCGTCTTTCGCCAGGAGGTAGAGGGTCTGGGCGGTTACGCTTACCTGTATGAAAAGCGCTATCGATTTCGTCCGCAGGCGGCGTGGTTCGCCCTGGATATCGCGTGGGAAAACAGGGGTCAGACACCGCTGGCCTCGGCCTGGGACGTACATACTTTCCATGCGGCGGGAGTGCCGCCCCACACGGCCTGGTTGGTGGCCCCCAAACGCGCCTGGCGCAGTTGTGGTCGCTCGCGGGTACGCACTTTTATTAAAGAACCCAGCCCGATTTTCGCTACCCCGGTGGTCGAAGATATGGTATCCGATCGCCTGCTCTGGGATATGGACGGCACGCCGTGGTGGTACGCGACCGGACCGGCCGACGGCGATGAATTCTACTTGATGCGGTCCCGCTTCGATGCCGATTGGGGCATGTTCTGGGCCGGGTACGGCGCCTATACGCCGCAGGCCATCTGCAATGTCGAAGTGCCGCCAGGGCAGTGCGCCCGCTGGGGTTTCGACGTCACTCTGGGTGTGGGCGGACGTCATTTTGTTGCTGCTGGGCGAGATTGTGGTCTCACCCTGGATCGACAAGCGAAAAGGGCTGTGGTGTGCCTGCACGGAGCCGCGCCTGCGGTGGCCGAACTCGCCGTAGACCTGAACAATCAGATGGGTACCTCGTTGGATCGAAACCAGATAACCGGCGAAACGGCACCCGCAAGGCCGCTGCGCTTGGAGCTGGATCTGCCTGCGGAGGGAGATTACGTCGAGCTGGATCTGAGCGGTCGCAATGGCGGCGAGTTTGTGCAAACTCGGGAGATCGTGCCGCTACGGGATGAACGCCCCACAGCGCTTCTGCCTTTCGACGGCGCCGGTTTTGCCGTTTTCACCGCTGTCCAGCACGGACTGGAGAGACCGGAAGCAGATGGCCGCTATCTCTGGTGTCACGGTACCCAGGCCGGTTTTGCCGTCGACTGGACCGCACCAGGGGTGCGCGTTCCGGCGTGCCTCGATGACTGTGCCGTGCTGTGTCTGGTCGGTGATGCCTGGCCTTTGGAGCGCCTGGAGGAATTGCGCGCCTGGGTACGAGCCGGTGGTGGCCTGTTGATGACGGCGCCGTTCGGCAAACTGTCCGCTGCGTTCGGCGACTGGATGCCCCTGCAACCACGGGGAGACCGCCCGTTGCTGACCGAAGACCAGATCGTCGCAGGTGCCGGCCTGCAACGCTACGCCGAAGCGCAGTGGACGGTGGACACCGGTCGGCGCATCCGGCGGCGCCTGCATACCCAGACTCTGGAAGAGGTCGCCCCGGTGGTGGGTTTGCAATTGGCTACTCCGCATTGCACCTCGGAACGCCTTATGCTGGAGCCGGATGCCAAAGTGCGGATTGCCGATTGGACGCCCTGTACTGCCGCTGTCGATACCGTGGTCCCGCTTCGCTACACCGATGCCGAGCACCACCCAGCTCTTGGTCTGCGCACCAGCGGCCGGGGTCGCCTGGCTACCGTGGCCAGCCGCCCGGCCTGGGGTGCTGAGTATCGCAACGTTATTTGGGACGGTTGGGGCCAGTACCATCGAGCGTTCTGGGCTGGCCTGATGGGTTGGTTGGCCGGTTTGCTCGAAGACTGAGCGCAAAAAGGTGTGTTCGCATCATGTGCAGGCGCAGATGGATCTTTTTGCACTTCAGTTCGGCCAGGTCGGATTTGTCCCTCCAAGCGACGACCCCGTCCAATTCGTCGCCGCTCAGGCGGTCGCAATTGGCTAAACGGCAGGCTTTGTAGACACTTGTCGCCAGGGCCGTTGGGGGTGTGGGTGATATTCATACGCACACGGGCTCTGCAGTCTGGTTTTGCTCAGGCGTCGCCGTAGACCGCCTGTAGCATGGCATTGATATAGCCGAAGCAGTAGGCAAAGGATTGATAGCGGCCCTTGGGGTCGTCATCGGTGTGTGGTACATGATCGGGGTCGATACCATAACAATACCCCACGTCTTTGAGGGCTTTCAATACTCGATAGAAGTCCATATCGCCTTCATCGGGCAGGGCCTCGCGAAAGCTGTAGCGCCGGCCGATGAGATTGCGGTAGTGCACTAGGAAAATCGTATTGCGACTACCGAAGTATTCTATGAAAGGGTAGATTTCATTGGCCGAATCTTCGAGCATTTCGGCGATCGAGCCGATGCAGAAGTTCCAGCCGTGGTACGGGCTGCGCTGGATTTCGACGAAGTGCTTCATGCCTTCGAAGTCGTTGAGGACTTTGTCGACGCCCTTATAGCCGGGGGGCGTGGGCGGATCCTCCTGGGAATTGCCCAGGCGCACGTTGAATTCTTCGGCTACCGGAATTATGCGTTCGAGCAGGTACTCGATGCGTTCCCAGTGCATCTCGGCGGTGACGCGTCCGGCATCGCTTAGTTCCGCTTGTTCTTCGGCTGGAATCTTGTCGAGACGGAAGGCGGTGTGGTAGTAGCCGCCGCGACCTGCTTCGGGTTCGGTACGGTCGATGGGCAGGATACAGGTGTTGTAGCGCAGGGAGTCGATGCCGGCACGCGAAGCGGTGCGGATCATTTCGCATACCAGGTCGATATCCCGGTCGCGTTCGGGGCTTTTGCCGTAATAGATGATGCTGGGAAAGCGCTGGTAGATGGGCAGCAAGCTCATATCCAGTGTCAGCCCGAAGGCCTCGTGACGCTCTCTTTCTTGTATCAACTCGTCGAGCTTCCAGCCGGATTCCGGATCGAAGGGGAAGTTGGCACCTTTGTGGCGCACGCCGTTGCGCTGTAAGAAGCGCAACTCCTCATCACTCGAGCCAAAGCTCTGGGTGCGCACGTACATTCGTTCGCCTTTTGCCGGTGTTTGCCCTGTATCCCCGGCGGCAGAAGCTGCTGACTCGCCGGCGGCGAGGCCTTTTTCGTATGGGTCGGATTGAGTCATTTGCCGTGCTCCATGTAAAGAGGTCAATCAGCCGAAAGCGGCCGAGTCAGAAAAATAGCATATATATATGTGATGAGCGCAAATATAAGTCTGCTTGGCCAGCGGCCAAATCAAAAAAAATAGCAGGTCTTGATTTATCGGTTTGCGTACCGACCGGGCCAAGCCGGGACGGGGTAGTTTCGCGCTGACCAGTTTTGACCATAGTGCGGTCCAGGGCGAAACCAGAGGGTAATAGGGTATATCAAGGCACTTATGGATATTGCAAAGGCTGAAGGGTGTACAGGTCTATTTCTTCTGAAAAAATATTGAGACCATATGAGCAATAAAGCTATGCAGGTCGATCGCACCCGTTTTCTCGCAGAAGGGTATCTGGTCTTGCGCGGCGTGATCCCACCGGCCGAGTTGGAGGGCTTGCGCCAGAGTTATGAAACGCTGGTCGAACATCAGCGGGCGATTTCGGCGCGGGAACGGCAGGCGGACGAGCCGCCGGGCGGTCAGTGGGAGATGACGGCGCAACCGCGGTTGATCTTGAGCCAGATGGATGGCGCGATCGATGGGGAGACGATAAAGGCCGTCGAGATCTGGTTGCACGACCATATCTATGGGGTCAGCGCCGATCTCCTGGGCGTCGAGGATCCTGGTGTCGTCGAGATGATGATGTTATGCAACCCGTCTCGCGATTGGGGTACCGGCGGACACAATGGCTGGCATCGCGATGTCTACCCGCCCTTCGGTGCGCCGATCCAGGGATATACAGACGATATTATCGAGAACGGACCGCGATATGTGCAGTGGAATATCCCGCTCTACGACGACGATGTGCTATGGGTCTTGCCCGGTTCGCACCGCCGGCTCAATACCGTTGTCGAGGATCGCCATATTCGCCGCGACCCACGGACACCTATGCCCGGCGGGGTCCAAACCCGGCTCGAGGCCGGGGACGGGGTAGTCTATATAACGCCCTTATTGCACTGGGGCAGTCGCTACGACGCGGTGCTGCGCCGGACGCTCCACGGCGGTTTCGCGCACTGGGCTGTGCGCCGTGATGTACCCTATGACGAACTCTTATCACCCCTGACGCGAGCGGCTTTTGCGCGGTGGAACGCGCGCAGCGAGCGGATGATGGAGTTTACCGAAGCGGCGTTGCGTGCGGCGGCGCAGGGTGATGCGGGGGCGTACAGGGCGGCACTGGAGGGTCTGCATCCGGGACGTGGTCCCAAGGGACGGGCACTGACAACGGTGTTCTTATGCCGCACGGCGCAGCGGGTCTACGCACTCAATTGGTCTGATGACCACACGGTTGACGATGCCCGGCGCCAGG
>MDTE01114664.1_pt1 | contig 14104 bp, 7 predicted proteins | sample 811231 | NCBI WGS metagenome assembly MDTE01 (sample SAMN05326651, study PRJNA326480) | marine metagenome | isolation source: seawater | place: Indian Ocean: Red Sea | collected 2010 | reverse complement strand
TCGCTTGTCGCCACCATCGTCGCGGTGCGCTCGCCGCTGCTGGCCGCCCTCCGGTCCGAATGACCGCCGCCGAGGTGCTGTCCGCCGCTCGTCTTGACCGCTTCCGGACACTGCCATACGCTCGACTGAGTGGCCCGCAGTCCTTGCGGCCGCCTGATTTCAGGAGCTCCAGATGACAGCCTTTTCTCGTCTGTCCCTTGCCGTGTTCATCTTCGCGTTCGCGACCGCCGCGACGGCGCAGACCAAGCTCTTGCGTTTCCCCGACGTGCATGGCGACCGGGTGGTGTTTGTCTACGCCGGCGACCTGTGGACCGCGTCGACCGATGGTGGCACCGCGACCCGTCTCACGACCCATCCCGGGCTCGAGGTGTTTCCCAAGTTCTCGCCAGACGGGGAGTGGGTAGCCTTCACCGGGCAGTACGACGGTGACGAGCAGGTGTATGTGATTCCGTCGCGCGGCGGGGTGCCCCGGCAGCTGACCTGGTATCCCGCCCGGGGCCCGCTCGCTCCGCGATGGGGATACGACAACCAGGTCTACGACTGGAGCCCTGATGGCCGGTCGGTCCTGTTCCGCTCTCTGCGTTACAGCGTGAGCCTCGGCGACAGCCGGCTGATCACCGTGTCGGCGGATGGAGGTCTCCCGGTGCCGCTCCCGATGCCGGAGTCCGGCGCTGGCGATCTCTCACCCGATGGCACCAGGGTGATCTACTCACCGCTGTTCCGCGATTTCCGCACCTGGAAGCGCTACGAGGGGGGCTGGGCGCAGGAGCTCTATGTCTTCGATCGCGAGACCCACGACGTGCAGCAGGTGACCGATCACCCGCGCGCGGATCGCGACCCGATGTGGATCGGCAACAGCATCTACTTCACCTCGGACCGGAGCGGCACGCTGAATCTGTATGTCGCCGAGCTCGGCAGCGGCGAGGTGACCCAGTTGACCGACAGCACCACCTGGGACGTGCGCTGGCCAGGTGACGACGGAGCGAATCAGATCGTCTACGAGCTCAATGGCGAGTTGCAGCTCTACACCATCGACGCGGGCCGTTCAGAGCCATTGCCAATCACGGTGCCAGACGACGGGGTCGCGATGCGTCCGTCCCGGGTCTCGGCGGCGAACCTCGTGGAAGACGTGGAGCTCAGCCCCAAGGCCGAACGAGCGCTGTTCGTCGCCCGTGGCGACATCTTCTCGGCGCCCATCGAGAACGGTCCCACCCGCAATCTCACTCGTACCTCGGATGCGCACGAGAAATGGGCGCGCTGGTCGCCCGATGGGGCCCAGATCGCGTTCGTCTCCGATGCTGACGGCGAGGATGAGATCTATGTGATGCCGCAGGACGGGTCGGAGGCCCCGACCCAGTTGACCGACGGCGGCGAGGCGATGCGCTATGCGCCGGCCTGGTCGCCCGACGGCGAGCGGATCGCGTTCAGTGACAAGGACGGCAAGCTGTATCTGCTCGAGGTCGAGAGCCGCGAGCTGACCGAGATCGCCGACCAGGCGAACGGCCAGCTGCAGGACTACACCTGGTCGCCGAAGGGTGGATATCTGGCGTTCTCGCTGACCGATGCCACCGGCTTCAGCTCCATCTACATCTGGCGTCGGGCGGATGCCACGCTGCATCAGGTGACCGGCGACCTGTTCCACGAGTGGAATCCGGCCTGGGATCCGGATGGCGAGTATCTGTATTACCTCTCCGACCGGTCGTTCGCTCCTCAGCTCGGCTCGTTCGAGTGGAACTACCTCGTCGATCGCGAGACCGGGATCTACGCTCTGGCGTTGCGGTCCGACGTGCCGCATCCGCTGCCGCCCGAATCGGACGAGGTCACGATCGACGCCGAGCCTGACGAAGAGGAAAGCGACGCTGCCGACGACGAGACGGACGCCGGTGACGAGGAGACGGCAATCGAGATCGAGCTCGACGGTCTCGACCGTCGAGTGGTGCGATTGCCGGTGACCTTCGACAACTACGTGGGTCTGAGCGCCGGCAACGATCGGGTGTTCTTTATCCGCACCGGCGCGCAGTTCTACGGCCGGGGTGGAGACGTGCCCACCGAGATCCAGACCTTCTCCTTCGCCGACCGCGATACCGCGACCCTGGCTGGCAATGCGTTCGGCTACGCCGTCTCGGGCGACCGCGAGAAGGTCCTCACGATGTCGGGCGGCAGATATCAGCTGCGCAACGCCAATGGACAGGGTGAGCCCCAGACCATCTCCACGTCCGGTCTGATGGTGGACCGCGTGCCGGCCGAGGAATGGGAGCAGATCTTCGACGAGGTCTGGCGTCGCTATCGGGACTTCTTCTACGTCGACAACATGCATGGGTATGACTGGGAGGCGCTACGGGAGCAGTATCGCCCCTGGCTCGAGCACGTCGCGCACCGGTCAGACCTCAACTACGTCATCGGCGAGATGATCGCCGAGCTCAACGTCGGCCACGCCTACATCGCGGGGGGCGACTGGATCACGCCCGACCGGCCGGATGTGGCGTTGCTGGGCAGCGAGCTCGAGCTGGACCGGACCGCGGGGCGGTATCGCCTCGCCACCATCTTCCCGGGGCACAACGAGGAGCCGCGCTACCGGGCGCCGCTGACCGAGGTGGGGGTGAACGCCGGGACCGGCGACTACCTGCTGGCGATCGACGGCGAAACACTCGAGGGAGACGACAACCCGTATCGGCTGCTGCGGCACAAGGCGGACCGTCCTGTGCGGCTCACGCTCAGCGAGACGGGGTCGTTCGACGATGCCCGTGAGGTGGTGGTGCAACCGGTGACGAGCGAGGTCAATCTGCGCTATCTCGCCCGGGTGACCGCCAACCGGGAGAAGGTGACCGAGGCGACCGACGGTCGGGTCGGCTACCTGCACGTCCCAGACATGGGGGCCAACGGGATCCAGGAGTTCATCAAGTATTTCTACGGGCAGATCCGGAAGGACGGGCTCATCATCGACGTACGCGGCAACGGTGGCGGCAATGTCTCGGCGATGCTGATCGAGCGGCTGAGCCGGGAGCTGCTGGGTACCCGCTTCTCCCGGACCGAGGATGACGTCGGCACCTATCCCACCACCGTGTTCGCCGGGCATCTGGTGGCCCTGCTCGATGAGGACTCGGCCTCGGACGGCGACATCTTCCCGTATCGCTTCAAGAAGGCGGGTCTCGGTCCGCTGATCGGCAAGCGTTCGTGGGGTGGCGTGGTCGGCATTACCAACCGGGGGCCGCTCATCGACGGGGGCTCGGTCAACGTGCCCGAGTTCGGCACCAACGACAGCGATGGCAGCTGGGTGATCGAGGGCTATGGAGTGGAGCCGGACATCGAGGTGGAGAACGACCCGAAATCGGTCATCGCCGGTCGCGACCCCCAGCTCGAGCGCGCCATCGAAGAGATCGAACGGATGATCAGCGAGGACCCACGCACGTTGCCCTCGCGCCCCGCGCCTCCGGTGAAGACTCCATGACGGTGCTCGACGCGAGCGTGGCCGAGCCGCCACGCGCCCGGGTCGACCCGACCCGTTTCGAGCACCACGGCGTGACCCGGGTCGACGACTACTACTGGTTGCGGGAACGGGGCGACACCGAGGTCACCGGCTATCTGGAGGCGGAGAATCGCTACACCGAAGCGGTGATGGCGCCCACCGCGGATCTGCAAGAGACGCTCTTCGAGGAGATCAAGGGACGGATCAAGCAGACCGACATGTCGGTGCCCTACCGGCAGGGCGACTTCACCTATTTCACCCGCTATGAGGATGGGCGGGAGTATCCCATCCACTGTCGACGGCCGCTGAGCGCCGCGGCCGACGATTCCGACTCGGAGCAGATCCTCGTCGACGTCAACGTGGTGACCGAGGGGCACGATTTCTGTCAGGTGGCCGGGCGGGTGGTGAGTCCCGACCAGAGACGGCTGGCCTTCGGTACCGACCTCGAAGGGCGTCGTATCTACACCGTTCGAATCAAGGACCTCGACACCGGCGAGCTGCTGGAGGACGTGCTCGAGAACGTCACGCCGAACGTGACCTGGGCGGCCGACAGCCAGACCCTCTTCTACACCCGTCAGGATCCGACGACGTTGCGCTGGTATCAGATCTACCGGCATCGGCTCGGGACCCCGCAGTCGGACGATGTCCTCGTCTACCAGGAGGACGACGACACCTTCAACTGCGAGGTGGGGAAGACCCGCTCGAAGCGGTTTCTCCTGATCGCGTCGTCACAGACCGTCTCGACCGAGTATCGCTATCTCGACGCCGGTACGCCCGAAGGCGAGTTCGAGCTCTTCCTGGCGCGTGAGCGCAACCACGAATATCACCTCGACCATTTCCGGAATCGGTTCTACATCAGGACCAACCGCGACGCGCGCAACTTCAAGTTGATGGAGACGGCCGAGCGCGAGCCCGGGGTGGAGCACTGGTCAGAGCTGGTGCCGCACCGGGAAGAGGTGCTGCTGGGGGCCTTCGAGCTGTTCAACGAGCATCTGGTGCTGCAGGAACGGCGGGACGGCCTGGTGCATCTGCACGTGCGTCCCTGGGAAGGGGAGGAGGCGCACGACATCGCTTTCGACGAGCCGGTGTTCGACAGCTACATCGGGGTGAATCGCGAGCCGGACACCCAGGTCTTGCGGTTCGGCTACGAGTCACTGACGACTCCGGCCTCGACCTACGACTACGACATGGTCGGCCGCGGCCGGGAGCTGCTGAAGCGGGAGGAGGTCCTCGGCGGCTTCGACCCGGATCAGTACGAGGCGGAGCGGCTGTTTGCGACGGCGGCCGACGGCGAACGGGTCCCGATCTCACTGGTGGCGCGGCGGGGTACCCCCCGCGACGGTTCAGCGCCGTTGTTGCTCTACGGCTACGGGGCCTACGGCATCTCCATGGACCCGGCCTTCAACTCGGCGCGGCTGAGTCTGCTCGACCGCGGGTTCATCTATGCCATTGCCCACATCCGGGGAGGGCAGGAGCTCGGGCGTCGCTGGTATGACGGGGGACGGCTGGGAGAGAAGCAGAACACCTTCTCCGACTTCATCGCCTGCGCCGAGTTTCTGGTGCGAGAGGGCCGGACGCGGGCGGACCGGCTCTTCGCCATGGGGGGCAGCGCGGGTGGTCTGCTGATGGGGGCGGTGTTGAACCAGCGACCGGATCTGTTCGCCGGTGCGGTGGCGCAGGTGCCCTTCGTCGACGTGGTTACGACGATGCTCGACGACACCATCCCGTTGACCACCGGGGAGTACGACGAGTGGGGGAACCCGAACGAGCCCGACGCGTTCGAGCAGATCCTGGCCTACTCGCCCTACGACAACGTCTCGGCGCAGGACTATCCGGCGCTGCTCGTCCTGGCGGGCCTCCACGATTCCCAGGTGCAGTACTGGGAGCCGGCCAAGTGGGTGGCCAAGCTGCGCACGCTGAAGACCGATCAGCACCCGCTGCTGCTCAAGACCAACATGGATGCCGGGCACGGCGGGGTGTCGGGTCGGTATCGCCGGTATCGCGAGGTGGCACTGCAGTACGCCTTCCTGCTCGCCGAGGCCGGCGTGACGTAGCTCACTCCCGACGGAGGGCGATCGAGGGGTCGACCGAGACTGCCCGCCACGCCGGTACCCAGGCTGCGACGATCGCCGCGAGGGTCAGGACCAGCATCGCCGCGCCGATGGATGGAGTGGCGGACGGCAGCCCGGGGAGGGTGGCGTCGAGCAGTCGCGAGACGGCGACCGCCAGGCCGGCGCCCATCACCAGACCGGTGACGAGCAGCCCGGCCGCGTGCCGTGCCACCAGTGCCAGCACCGACCGGGACGTTGCTCCCAGCGCCATCCGGATGCCCAGCTCGGCCGTCCGGCGGGTCACGGTCAAGGCCAGCAAGCCGTAGAGTCCCACTGCCGCCAGCAGCAGGCCCAGCGCGCCAATTCCCCCCGACAAGGATGCAAGCAAGCGCTCGGGAACCAGTGAGGCGTCCATCTGTGCGGCGAGGGAGGTCATCGTCCGCACCTGGACGCCGGGCAGGATTGCGGCCGTCAGGCGGCGCAGCTCGGACTCGAACGCGGGGGCCGGGTGTCGGGTCCTGAAGGCGAACTGCGCCCCGAGCCGCCCCTGCTGGTAGACGTGCTGATAGACGGTCCGGGGGGCGGCCTCCCGAAGATCCAGATACTTCGCATCGGCCACCACCCCAACGATGGTGTGCGGGGTGTCATCGCCCTCGAACACCAGCTGACGACCGAGCGGATCGCCGGTGCCGAAGTAATGGAGTGCCGTGGCGCGGTTGATGATCGCGACCGGCGGGCCGTCCGCCTCGTCGGAGTGGAATGTCCGGCCGGCTAGCACTGGGGTGCCGAAGGTAGCGAAGTAGTCCGGCGCGACCAGATTCAGCATGACCCGTCGCCGCGCGTCGCCCTCATCGGGTCCGTTCACGACCTGGATGAAGCTGGAGCCGGCCGCGCCGTGAATCGGAGTGGTTCCGCTCACGGTGGCTGCCTCTACCCCCGGGAGCCGACGCGCCCGGTCCAGCAGTTCCTGATACCGAGCTTGCAGCTGGTCGCGGTCGAAACCGCTCCCCTGGGGCGCGAGCGTCATCAGCCGGACGTCGGCGCGGTCGAAACCGAGCTCGTCCCAGCGGAGGGCGGAGAGATGACCGATGAATAGGGCCCCCACGCTCACCAGGACCAGAGACACGGCGACCTGTGCCATCACGAGCGTCTGCCCGAAGCGCCGCCCCGACCGGGTGGCGCCCAGGGTCCGGCCGCTGCCCAGCGTGCGTCCCGGCGCGTGGGCGGTCGCGTCCCAGGCCGGGGGCAGCCCGACCAGGAGGCCGCTCGCGACGGCGACGATGGCCGAGAACCCGATGGTGCTCGCGCCGGGGCGTAGCGACAGTGGCATCGGGGCTGGCCCCATGACGTCGCGGCCCGAGGACAACATCGCGACCAGCACGTCCGTGGCCACGTAGACCAGCCCAACCCCCAGGAGGCCGCCGATCAGGGACAGGCCCACGGATTCGGTCAGGAGTTGTCGCCAGATTCGCCACCGTCCGGCCCCGAGCGCGGCCCGGACCGCCATCTCGCGAGCCCGGGCGCGACCCCGGGCGAGCTGCAGGCCAGCCAGGTTGGTGAGGGTCAGCAGCAACAGCAGGCTGGTCACCGCCATCAGGGACACGAGTGGAGCTCCGAATCGATCCCGCAGGGTCGAGAAGCCGCCGCTCGCCATGCGCAGCTCGAAGCGTGCGTCCCGCCACTGGGCGTCGCCGGTCCGCTCGGCCAGCTCGTCGGTCACCGCCCGGTCCAGGCACTGAGGCCAAGCAGCGCGAAGTAGCCGTCGGTGACCTGCTCGACCAGCGCTGGTGCTGCCGCGCCCGCGTCGGTGCTGACGTCGACCCGGGTCGTTCGTGACCCGGCCGCGGCCGCCAGGAGCCGTCCGTCGCCGACGAATCGTTCCAGCTCCTCGATGGAATACGAGCTGAGCCACGGGTCGCCTGGATACTGGCGCACGGGCTCGACGAGCCGATCCGGCTCCATGACGGGCAGCTCGCGGAGCAGCACCGTGTGGGTCAAGGTGAAGAGCGTGCCGCTGGCGCCGATGCCCAGGGCGAGGACGAGGACGAGGACCATCGCGGCGGCGAACAGCGGGTTCCCTGCCAGGGCGCGCCGGGCCCCACGGACGTCCTGGGCCGTCGCCTCGACGAACCGGAGCGGATCAGGCATCTCTGGGACGATTTCCTCTAATGGTGGAGCTCTCGCGTGCCGAAAAGTGCAATTGTGAGCACACGTCAGCTCGTCCGACCACTCCTGCTCGCCTTTTTCCTCACCGGTCTCATCTCCCTGGTGATGGAAGTCGTGTGGACCCGGCAGCTCCTGCTGGCGCTGGGAACCACGCCGGTGGCGATGGGACTGGTGCTGGCCGCGTTCATGGGGGGCATGGCCGGTGGTGCCTGGTTGGCAGGGAGCCGGGTGCTGCGGGTCTTGCCCCCACTCGTGGTCTATGCGGGTCTCGAGGCGTGGGTCGGTGTCTACGCCCTGACCACGCCGTTCCTGCTTGCCCGGGTCAGTCTGGTCGACCCGTCCTTCCAGCTCGCGGTGGGGCTGCTTGCCCTGCTTCCGGCCACCGTGCCGATGGGGATCTCGCTGCCGGTTCTGGCCAGGGTGCTGGACGGCGGGTCCGAGGGGCAGGCGTCGACGGTTGGCTGGCTGTATGCCGTGAACACCGCGGGCGCCGTGGCGGGGCCCTTGGTCGCGGTGTTCGTGTTGTTCCCGGCGCTCGGACTGTCGTCGACCCTCGCGGTTGCGGCCGCGGCGAATCTGGCCGTCGCGCTGTGGGTCGGGCTGCTGGCCCGTCGTCATTTCGGGGTGGACCGACCCGAACCCCCGGCTGAAGTCTCAGCGCCCCGGTGGTTGCGGTGGGGGCTGGCCGTTTCGGGCGGCGCGGCCATGATCTACGAGATGGCGTGGACCCGCACGCTCTCGATGGTCTACGGGTCGTCGGTCTACGGGGTGTCCATCACCCTGTCCACGTTCCTGGCCGGTCTGGCGATCGGCTCGGCCGTTGCCGCGGCGGTGCTCAAGCGACGTCCGGTCGGCGCGGGAGGCGCTGCCTGGTTGCTGGCCGCCTCGGCCTGGGCCGCCTTCATCAGCCTGTCGGTGGGACCTCGTCTCCCGTATCTGTTCCTGGATCTCTTCCGGGTGACCGACGGTGGGAGCTGGCTGTTCCTCGGCCAGGGGGTCCTCGCCTCGCTGCTCATGTTGCCGACGACGTTGTGTCTCGGGGCCCTCATCCCGGTCTCGGTCGAGCTCGTCCGCACCGGCTCGTCCAGAGCCAACGTCTCGTCGCTCTACGGAGCCAACCTGATCGGTTCGGCGCTCGGCGCGTTGCTGGCGTCGGCCATGCTGTTCGACAGTGTCGACCTGAGCGCCGCGGTCCAGACCGGGGTGCTGGCCGCGCTCGTCTGCGGCATCGTCATGGCGTGGCGCGCTCCGGGACGACACCCCGGGGTGGTGGCCGCGAGTGCGGTCGGCATCATGATCCTGCTGACGATTGATGGCACCGCGCGGCGCCTGCCGCTCAGCTTTGGCCTGTATCACGGCGCGCGCGACTACGTGGGCAACGACGACCGCGGGATGCGCGAGCTGCTGGCGTCACACGAGCTGCTGTACTACCGGGACGGACCGACGGCGTCGGTGGCGGTGCAGAAGGTCGACCGCTACCTGCTGATGAAGATCAACGGCAAGACGGACGCGTCGACCGGGGCCGGCGACATCGAGACGCAGACCTTGCTCGGACACCTGCCACTGTTCGCGGCCCCGGAGGCCGAGCGGGTGGCGGTGATCGGGTTCGGGAGCGGCATGACGGCTGGCGCCATACTCAGCCATCCGGTGCGTCTGGTCGACGCATTCGAGATCGAGCCGGCCGTGGTCGAGGCCTCCGCGTTCTTCGAGCCGATCAACGGGCAGCCACTCGACGACGAGCGTTTGCGTCTGGTGCTCGGGGATGCTCGCGGTGAGCTCCGCCGGGAGACCGAGCCCTACGACGTCATCATCTCCGAGCCGTCCAATCCCTGGATCACCGGGGTGGCGAACCTGTTCACGCGAGACTTCTTCGAGCTGGGCCGGTCGCGACTCTCTCCCGGCGGCGTGTTCGCCCAGTGGTTTCATCTGTATGGGATGTCGGAGGAGGCGGCGCGGGAAGTCGTGGCCACCTTCCGGGCGGTGTTTCCTCATGTCGTGGCGTTCAAGGACCGCGACCTGATCCTGCTCGGCTCGGAGCGACCGCTCCAGTTCTCGCTCGACCAGATGGCCGAGCGGTTCGCCTCACCCAGGGTGCGGGCGAGCCTGGCGGAAGCCTATGTGCGGTATCCGGCGGACTTGCTGGTCCAGCTTCGTCTCGACGACGCGGGAACCGCCGCCTTCGCGGCCAACGCCCGGCTCAACACCGACGACAACATGCGTCTCGAGCTCGATGCGCCGCGGTCGCTGTATGCCGACCGGCTAGAGCCGATCCAGGCCGAGATGGACAGACATGCACCGGCTCCGATGACCTTGCTCGCCGAGCCGGGCCCACCGGGACGCGCCGCCCTCGAGCTGGCCGCGTCCTACTTCACCGCCGGCCGCCACGACGAGGCGCTCGCCTTCTGTGAGCGCGCGCTTGCCGAGGCGCCGTCGTTCGAGGGGCTCAAGCTGCTGGGGCAGATCGCCGAGCAGCAGGGCGACCTGGACCGCGCCCGTCAGGCCTGGCACCTCGCCCTCGCCGCCGGGGGCGACCCCGGCCAGCGCGCGCTGGTCGAAGCCCTCCTCACCGGCGTCAACATCGCCGCCAATTAGGTGCTAGAAGAATCTCACCGAGTAGCCGATGCGGAAGCCTCGGCCGAGCTCGGGTGCCAGATCCTTGATGAACGAGGTGTGGTTCCGATACAGCTCGTTGGTCAGGTTGTGGGCGGTGAAGGTGAACATGTGGGCCTCATGCGGCCCGGCCAGCACATACGACGCCCGGATATTGAAGAGGGCATAGCCGTCGGTCGCGGTCTCGTTCCGGAACACCTGGTTCTGCCTGGCGGCCACGATGACCTCGGGCGACACGGTCAGCCCCCGGAACGGGACGTCGACGCTCAGTCGACCCTTGAGCGGCGGAATCCGCGGAAGCGCCTCGTTGGTCGCGGCCAGCTGCGCGTCGACGAACCCGAAGCCGGCGTTGACCCAGATCAGATCCTCGACGAGGACACTGGCTTCACCGTCGAACCCGGCGAATCGTCCGTCGGCCTGGAGGAACTCGGCCACACGCAGTGAGCCGGCGTTCTGGTCGGTCACCGACGCGAACACGAAGTTCTCGATGTCATACCAGTAGCCGTTGAGCGACGCCTTGGTGGTCCCGGTCTGATATCGCAGGCTGAGATCGACCCCCACGGTGGCTTCGCGCTCGAGGTCCGGGTTGCCCACCTCGAAAATGAGGTTCCCGACGTGGGGACCGAAGTTGTAGAGCTCCTCGAGGGCCGGAGCGCGGTGAGAGCGGGTGACGTTGGCCACCAGTGCCGTGTCGCCGCCCACGTCCACCTGGACGCCGGCCGACACCGAGGCCCCGGTGAAGTCCCGGTCCCGAACGGGACCCGGCTCGAGCTCTTCCTCGTCCTCGTCGTGGCCTTCCTCCTCGTGGTGCTCTTCGAACTCGCGTGCGGCGACCGAGTAGGAGTTCCGCTCCAGCCGTCCGCCGAACTGCAGCCGAACCCGTCCGAAATCGAGCTCTTCGTAGGCGAACGCGGCGATCGACCGCTGGTCGGTGTCGGGGGCCAGCGCCTCTTCACCCCGGGCCGCGAAGTCGCGGACCTGGGCCCAGACCCCGAACTTGCCGGCAAGGTGGGCGGTCTGGCGCTGATTCGCCTCGGCACGCACCACGTAGGTGCGGTTGTCGAAGGCGGTGCCGAGCAGCTTCTGACCTTCTTCGGTCTCGATCTCGTCGTGTTCCCAGTCGACGACGTTGACCACGAAGCGGATGGAGTCGACCAGCGGGCCCTCGAGATTGCGGAGGCCGAGGTCGAACCGGCCAACGCGACGACGGGAATCGAGCTCGATCGCGAACTCCTCTTCTCCGTGCTCATCTTCGTCGCCATGCTCGTCATCGTGGTCGTCGTCGTGATCGTCGTCTTCCTCGCCGTGTCCATGATCTTCGGCGTGGAACTCACCGGCAAAGGGCACACCGAACAAGCTGTTCTCGGCGGTCACGCCCGCGCTGGCGAACAGCTTGTCCCCGAAGTAGCCCAGACCGGCTCGACCCGTGGAGAGCTGGGTCGATGAGTTCTCGACCTGTCCGAGCGGGGTGTCGTAGTCATCCGTGGCCCGGGTGCCGCCTGCCAGCCAGAAGACCATGTTCCCCGTCGTGTGGCGGATGCTGCCGTTGGTGCCCTTCTGATCGGCGGCCGAGCCGAAGTCGATGCTGGCCTGACCGCGGGTGCCCTCGACCAGCGCGTCGAGATAGCTGTCGTGGGGCGTGATCGCGTTGACCACGCCGCCGACGGCGTTCGAGCCGTAGAGCAGGGTGGCTGGTCCCCGCACGATCTCCACCCGGTCGAGGCCGTTGGGATCCAGGGTCACGCCATGGTCGCCCGACTGGCTACTGAGGTCGCCGGTCCGGATACCGTCCTCCATGATCAGCACCCGGTCGCCGTCGAAGCCGCGGATGATCGGGCGGGCCGAGCCGGGGCCAAAGCTCCTCTTCGCCACCCCAGGCTCGTGCTCGAGCGCGTCGCCGAGGGTGGGCTGCGGGTTGCCCACCAGCTCGAAGGAATCGAGCGTGCTGATCGCGTTGAACGCTTCGAAGGCAGTAGCCTGGCCGCCGGCGGTGGCGGTCACGGTCAACTCCTCGTGGACCGCCGACAGACCGAGCTCGAAGTTGACCGTGGCGCGGCCGCCGGCGGTGACCGTCACCGTCTGGCGCTCCGCGCTGAGATGCTCTCGCTGGGCCAGCACCTCGTGCTCGCCCGCCGGAACGCCGCTGATCTCGAACGTGCCGTCCTCTTCGGTCAGGACGACCATCGAGGGGCCGACGACCAGCACGACCGCGCCGTGCACGGCGTCGCCCCCTGAGTTGAATGTGACCCGCCCCTCAACGGTGCCGGTCTCCTGGGCGGTCGCGCCGGGCGGTATGAGTCCAAGCAACGCGGTGACAGCGATCACAGAACGAACAGAGCTACGGGTATCCAAGGGTCCTCTCCTCATCTCCGGGCCGACGGACGCACGATCCGACGGTCAACTGAGTGCCGATGACGTACGAACGGATGGTTCGGTCGGGCTGACCGAATCGGCTAGGAGAGAGGAGGGCCGCGCACCAGGCAGGTGGCGACAGCGGTGCTCAGCAGCTGCTGAGTGAGCGTCTCGGTGTGGGTGTCACGGTGTTCATCGCAGGCGCCCTGCGGGGCGACGGCGAGGTCGGCCAGCGGCTGCTCGCGCAGCTTGCAGATGGCGCAATCGAGGTCGGTGGCATCGTGACCCGCGTGCCAGGAGGCACCGAGGGCGGTGACCGCCAGCACGGCGACCAGCAGGCCCGCGAGAGACGTGCGCCAGCCGTTGACCATGGAGCTACGATAGCAGGGTCAACCGTCTGGAGGCAATCCGCCGGGGTCGTACTTGTGAAGCTCCCAACTCTCGTGGCGGGTCGACCTCAGCACCTGGTCCTGCCCGGTCGAACGAGCGTCAGTTGATCGCCTCGTACACGATCGTCTGGAACTCCCGTTCGATCTCGTAGGCCGCGAACTCGCCGTACTGCATCCAGACCATACCAACCAGCTGCTCGGTCGGATCCAGCCAGAAGAAGGTATTGGCGGCACCGGCCCAGCGGTGCACCCCGTTGTTGTCCGGTTCGGGTGACGCGTCCTCGTCGACGACCACCGCGAAGCCAAGTCCGAATCCGTAGGCCGGGCTCAGGTAGTTGCCCACCGCAATCGGGATCATCGACTCGTCCAGGTGGTTGGTGCGCATGCTGGCGATGGTGCTCGACGACAGGATCTCGACGCCGTCGAGCTCTCCGCCGTTGAGCAGCATCTGGGCGAACCGGATGTAGTCGGACGCGGTCGACGTCAGTCCACCGCCACCCGACAGCCACCCGGGCGGGCGGGTGTATTGCCCGTCCACCGGCGAGTCGGTCATCCGTAGCGCGCCGTCAACCGTGGCGTAGTTCCCGGAGAAGCGGTGCAGCTTCTCGGGCGCTACCTGGAAGGCGGTGTCCTCCATGCCCAGCGGGTCGAAGATGCGTTCCTGGAGGAACACGTCGAACGGTTGTCCCGAGGCCACCTCGACGATCCGGCCCAGGATGTCGGTGGAGACGCTGTAGTTCCAAACGTCACCGGGATGGGCCAGCAGTGGCAGCTCCGCGATGCCGGTGGCGAATGCCTCGAGGCTGGGGGCGGTGACGAAGGTGCCCGCCTCACGGTAGAGCTGGTCCACCGGACTGTTGCCGAAGAACCCGTAGGTCAGACCCGAGGTGTGGGTCAGCAGGTGCTGGACCGTGATCGGGGTATCGGCGGGAACCCGCTCACCGGCGTCGTTCAACACCTCGACGTCGGCGAACTCCGGAACGAACTTCGAGAGCGGGTCATCGAGCGCGACCCTGCCCTCTTCGACCAGCATCATGATGGCGGTGCTCGTGACCGGCTTGGTCATCGAG
>MDTE01151641.1_pt1 | contig 14105 bp, 10 predicted proteins | sample 811231 | NCBI WGS metagenome assembly MDTE01 (sample SAMN05326651, study PRJNA326480) | marine metagenome | isolation source: seawater | place: Indian Ocean: Red Sea | collected 2010 | reverse complement strand
GGCTAGGCTCAACAGTTCATACAGTATCTATACCGATGCTACACGGGCAAAGGTGCTCAACCAAAAAGGATTCGATTTAGCGATGCGAGCTGTATGTGTTAGCCGCTCAGTTCTTTGTGATGCGCATTCGAGCAAATTCGAGGAATTCATCGAACGTATTGAAGGTCTCAAGCCTAAAGATATAGAGATTACTTATCAGCTTAGCATGTCCTGGGTAAGTTGGATCCAAGTAAACAGTGACGATTGGAATGCGATTGCTCAGCTCGGGAGAGTGAAAGCTTTACTTAAGAAGTTGCTTGATATGGATGAAACTTGGGATGCTGGTGGTCCTCACCTTTACATGGGGGCGTTGGAAACGCTTCTGCCAGCTGCGATGGGGGGAAGACCAGAAAAGGGGAAATATCATTTGGAGCGGGCTATCTCATTATCGGAAGGGAAATATCTGATGGCAAAAGTGGTTTATGCCGAACAATACGCAAGATTGGTCTTCGATAAAGACTTACATGATCGCTTACTTCGACAAGTAATTGATTCTGATCCGATTGTTGAGGGTATGACATTAACTAATCTGCTTGCGCAAGAACGCGCTAAGATTTTATTAAGGGAATCTGATGATTACTTCTAGTGCGCGTAACCGGCTAATCAATTTGATTGCATTTCTAATCTTAGCATTAGGTTCTTCAGGAATTATTGCAAAGACTTTGAAGATAGCGACTGTTTCCCCGGAATTTTTAGATTGGATGCAGCATTTTAAATCAGCCGCTCGACAAATAGAGTCGGCTAGTGAACGACGGGTCAAGGTCCGCATATATCCTGGGGGAGTCATGGGAGATGATGAAACAGTATTGCGGAAAATGCGTATTGGGCAGTTACAGGGAGGGGTCATAGCTGCTGGGTCATTGACGCGATTTTTTCCTGACCTTCAAGTATATAATCTGCCGCTTACCTTTAAGTCCTATGATGAAATTGACTATATTCGGGAGAGAATGGACTCGCGTATCGTTCAAGGCCTACTTAACAATGGAATCCACAGTTTTCACCTTACCGAGACTGGTTTTGCTTATCTTATGTCAAAGAGCCCGGTGAGAAGCGTACAGGATATCAAAAAGCTCAAAGCTTGGATTCCCGAGGGCGATCCCATTGCGGCAGAGTTAATAAAGACATTCGGTATAAGTCCAATTCCTCTGACCATCCCAGATGTGCTGCCTGCGTTGCAAACTGGTATTATTGACGCTGTTGCTGTCCCCCCCGTCGTCGCTCTAGCCCTGCAGTGGCACAACTACATTGAGTACGTGCTTGATTTACCGCTAATTTATGTCTACTCCATGTTGGCACTAGATAGTAAGTCGTTGCGCGGTCTCACTTCCGAAGACCTTGATCTTGTAACATCTCGTTTGGACGAGGTTTTCAAGAAGGTTGATATGAATAATCGTCTTGATAATAAAAAGGCATTGGAGGCATTAGTGTCCCAAGGGATTAAAATAACGAAACCTAGAAGAGAAGATTTACCTGAGTGGGAATCTGTTGCGGAGCGATCAATAGATGACCTCGTTAAATCTGGTGAGATCTCCGCTGGTATAGTTTCAACTTTTAAAGATCATTTGAGCGAGTACAGGCTGATAAATACGGATACTAAAGATGTTTCTGATTAACTCATAGGTATGAAAAAGATAGCGAAAATTTTGCGCATCATTCATTGTGGTGAAGATCTTCTGCTAGTCTGTGCACTTCTTGCCGTACTCTCTCTTGCTATTACCCAAATAGTGATGCGCAATTTCTTCGACACGGGTTTTCTTTGGTCTGAGTCGTTCGTGCGGATTTTATTGTTATGGATTGCAATGATTGGAGCTTTGGTTGCTACGCGCGAGAATAACCATATTAGAATTGATGCATTGAGTCGTTTCCTGCCTGAAGCAGTCGAACGATTCGTCGCAATGTTCATTGGTTTGGCCTCGTCGTTAATTTGTTTCATTGTTGCATATTATGGTCTCGAATTCGTTAGCTATGAATTTCAAGATAATACAATTGCCTTTGCAAATGTTCCTACTTGGATGTGTCAAGTAATTCTCCCGGTAGGGTTTTGCTTAATGGGATTGAGATTCCTTTTCCAAGCAATTCGGAGTTTGACTGGTTGATCACCCTCAGTTTAGTAGTTTGTGTGCTGTTCTTAGCACTTTTGGGTGCACCCCTATTTATCGTCATTTTGGCTGCGGCAATGATTGGGTTCTATTCCGCTGAAATCCCATTAACAGTAATTACCGTGGAAGTATATCGCCTTGTGGATACTCCACTTCTCTTAGCCCTACCCTTATTTACCTTTGCTGGATATGTGTTGGCTGAAAGTAATCTCTCAACCAAGTTGGTAAGACTTGCTCAGGTTTTATTGGGATGGCTTCCGGGAGGGCTTGCAGTGGTCGCATTTGTGAGCTGTGCTTTCTTTACGGCTTTTACAGGAGCATCTGGGGTTACTATCGTTGCAGTTGGTGCTTTTCTATTCCCAGCATTAGTCCGTGCAGGCTATCCTGAAAAATTTTCCCTCGGTTTGGTTACTACTTCAGGTAGTTTAGGGTTACTTTTAGCACCATCCTTACCTCTTATTCTTTATGGGGTGATCGTTCAGCAAATGGATTTACCAAAGCCATTTTCTATGCGGGATCTGTTTATAGCTGGGCTACTACCCGCTTTTTTAATGATTTTTATGTTATCAATTTATAGTGTCTGGACAAATCGCAGTTTTGGTATTTCGAGTCCAAAGTTTTCTAAAGCTGAGGTTCGGTCAGCTTTGATGGATATGAGATGGGAATTACCTCTACCTTTCCTCGTTCTCGGAGGTATTTACTCAGGATTGTTCACCGTTTCTGAAGTTGCAGCTGTCGCTGCCCTGTATATATTGGTCGTTGAGACGACGATTCTGCGAGAGGTAAAGCTGCGTGAACTCTCAAAGATTACTTTAGAGGCAATGGTCATGGTTGGGGGGATCTTGTTGATATTAGGCGTATCTTTAGCATTCACTAACTATCTGATAGATGCCCAAATACCCCAGTATCTCTTCACTTATACTCAGTCATTTATAACTAACAAATATACTTTTTTAATTCTTCTTAATTTAATGCTTCTGGCTCTTGGGGCTATTCTCGATATCTTTTCAGCATTGGTAATCATGGTTCCCCTGATCGTTCCCTTGGCTTTAGGATTCGGTGTTGATCCTGTTCACTTAGGTATTATTTTTCTTGCTAATATGCAGATAGGATATTTTACTCCGCCAATAGGTATGAATCTTTTTATTGCGAGTTATCGTTTTAAAAAGCCGATCACGGAGCTTTACAGTGCTACGCTTCCATTTATGTTTGTGCTGCTGAGTGCACTGATACTAATTACTTACATTCCGAAATTAAGCCTCATTTTCCTGGATAGGTAATAAATACTGATAAAAACTAATGATCAACATTAAAAGCTTTGGCCTTACTTAGAGGCTGAACGGATATCGATGTTATACAGACCTTCGATTGTAGATTTATGGCTACGTTAATTTGTATTGGGCCTCTATTGATGGCCGTCCATTACAGGATACTCGCCCGGTGTCTATTAATCTGATCATAGCAGAGAGCACGGATTGAGCTGCCGCGGGGTAAAGTCCTTTGTCTACGGCCGCGTAAATTTCAGGCACTATTTCTCTAATATCACAATGCCCCTGTTCCAAACATGCTAATATTTGCTGTTCTCTGATCAGACGATGTTGGATAGTGCTTTTGATATATTGCTTTACATTTGTAATGCAGGTGCCGTGTGTCGGCCAATATGTGTCTTCACTCCTAGCCAGCATTAACTCAAGACTCTCCATATATTGAGTCATATTTCCATCAGGGGGAGATATGACAGTTGTTGACCAGCCCATTACGTGATCGCCGGTGAATATTGCATTATCCTCATGGAGTGCGTAGCACATATGGTTAGAAGTGTGGCCAGGAGTATGCAGTGCTTCTAACGTCCAATCATTTCCTTTGATAAGGTCTCCGTGACGCAGCGTTACGTCGGGTGTAAATTCTATATCGCTCCCTTCCTCTGAATGGCCAGGTTCTTGCGAAGGGTCCAAGCGGTGCGGCCCATAAGCGTAGGTCTTTACTCCCCAAAAAGATTTCAAAGGTTCTGCCGCGGGAGAATGGTCCCGGTGTGTGTGTGTCACTAGTATGTGAGTAACCTTTTCTTTGTGAAGGGTACGTTTTAATGCATTAATGTGCTCAGGTATGAGTGGGCCAGGGTCTATTACTGCGACTGAGTCGTGACCCACGATATAAGTTCCTGTCCCCTTAAAAGTAAAAGGGCTGGGGTTATCAGCAACAACTCGACGTATCAGAGGAGTTAAGGTTTGAGCTTTCCTATATTCGAAATTAAATTCATGGGTAAAAGGGATTTTTGACGACATAATTAAACCACAGATTTCCTTTTTCCTTTGTGAGGGGAATCCACTCTTTAAAAAGCCACTACTTTTTCTCTAAAAACTCAACGACCTCGAGTTGAAAACCAGAAATCGCATTGAAACGAGTTGGCGAGCTAAGCAAGCGCATCTTCCCTACACCAATGTCTCGTAAGATCTGGCTACCTGTACCTATAAGTCGATATTCACCAATTTCATTATTTTGGCGCTGAATGGGTGGTACCTCTGGGAAATACTTGATCTGGGAGAGAAGCTCTTCCTGCGATGGCTCCTGACCAACAATAACTAATGCTCCGCAACCAGTCTTTTCAATTGCTTCCATCGATTCAAGCAGGGACCAACTTGGCTTTTTGTCAGGCCTCTCCGCTAAAAAAATATCCCTCAAGGTATTGAGAACCTGTACCCTTACCAGACATGGTTTTTCCTCGTCTATCTGACCCTTGATCAGAGCGAAATGAACGCTCTCAGACACCTTATCTGTGTATGTCTTTAAATCAAACCAGCCTGCAGCTGTTTTGATACTCCGAGTATCTTTTAGCCTGATTGTTTTGTCGTAGAGCGTTCTGTAATGAATCAAGTCAGCAATAGTTCCGATCTTTATGCCATGGTGCTTTGCAAAAGCCTCTAATTCTGGGCGCTTTGCCATACTTCCGTCTTCATTCATTACCTCAACAATTGCGGCTGATGGTGTGTAACCGGCTATTCTAGCAAGGTCACAACCTGCTTCGGTATGACCAGCTCTCGTAAGAACTCCTCCTTCTTTCGCAATGAGGGGAAATATGTGCCCGGGCATAACAAGATCCGAGGGTTTGGCAGTCTTAGAGACTGCCGCTCTGATTGTAGTCGCTCGATCTGCTGCAGAGATACCGGTAGTAATTCCATCTGCGGCCTCAATAGAGACTGTGAAGTTAGTCTCGTGTAGAGAGTTGTTACTTTCTACCATGAGCGGAAGATTTAGCAAACGCGCTCTCTCCTCCGTTACGGTAAGGCATATGAGGCCACAGGCATAGCGAGCAAAAAACGCGATATGCTCTGGAGTTACAACATCTGCTGCGATAACAAGGTCGCCCTCATTTTCTCGGTCCTCATCATCCATGATTAGTACCATTTTCCCTTGTCGAAAATCCTCGAGGATCTCCTCAATTGAATTAATTCCCAAGATTATGTCTCGAATTCATATATTCTTAATTATAGGTCAAAGCTATTGCTGCAGAAATTAGGAAACCATTCCTGCTTCTCGGTAAATCCACCACAAGAGCCCTTTTTGAGCGTGGAGGCGGTTTTCTGATTGCTGAAATATTATAGATCGTGGGTCATGCACCATCTCAGCTGAAATTTCGTAACCACTGTGTATCGGCATATCGTGCATTATCTTGCATGATAGTCCTTTAAGCAGTTCAGAATTAATTTGATAAGGCATCATTTGAGCAAGTCTCGCACTTTTTTCACCGGCATGCGCTGGGTCATTGAAATACTGCATATCAATCCAGGTGTCTGTATAAACGAAGTCTGCTGTTCTTACAGCTTCCTCTACATTGGTAGTGTGGTTTACGTACTTCGATTGTTCAATTAACTCTTGTACCTCAAGCTCAAAGCTTTCTTCCTTTCTTTCTAAGACTGGTGTAGCCAATGTCAAGTTAATTCCGAGCTTAGCGCATACAATAGTTAAGGAATTGGATACATTATTTTGCACTCCCACGTAAACAAGGTGTGTTGAATTTAAATCCCCGAACTCTGACATGGTTAATATATCTGTTAGGGCCTGACAGGGATGGTATCTTTCACAACACCCGTTGATCACGGGAACTTTACTACTAGAGATAATTTTCTCCAGATCGTTATGATGGAGCAAGCGCGCCATAATAGAGCTAACATTTCGGGAAAGATATTCGGTCTCGTATTCAATACCTGAGAGTACGAAGTTAGACGTGCTCCAATCAATATATATCCCGTGACCCCCGAGCTCTGTCATGGCCACTTCAAAGGAGACGCGTGTTCTCGTCGACGTTTTCTGAAATATCATAGCCATCGACTCATTTTTCAGTAGGTTGCTAAAGTCTTTTGGATAAGCTTTCATTTGTACAGATTTTTCGAGGATTGCTGTAATTTCCTGGGCATTGAAGCTTTTTAAATTTGGTAAATGTCTCATCCTAGTAAACCGTTCCACTATTTAGCCTGAAAAAAAAGGCCAGCAAGGCTGGCTTTTCCGGAACTACTGATCTTATTTTTCGATGTTTGTTAACTATGTACAGAGTGCGAAAATTAACTGATATAGGTTACTTTGTACACCCTATTTCATCTAGTGCGCGCGCTGCTTTTTTCAATAAAGATGGTTGATAAAAGCCACGTTAGCTTCAATTCCCCATTGTGTTTTAATCGCAACTAGCCAAAGGATGACTGAGCGAGCAGATCTAAATATTCGTCTTAGGATGACAATTCGAATCTGGCTGCGCAGTGCTGCTTACGACATGATATCCGTGTGCTGTTTGCATGGAAGATAATCTATCAAATAAACAGCTTCCTACTTATTTAATGAAATGATTGTGAGCGTTAGGTTAATCTTATCATTTATGAAATCCGATCAAAGGTCATAAGTTTTTGCGTCAGTTTCGTGAATAATATGCGATGCTGGCTCAAACATCCTCTACGTTAAGCTGATTTACTCCTGACTCTAAAGTATTGACTGGCTTGGCAAGTTCATCCGTAAGGGGCAAAATTACGATTAGGTACCTGGATTATTCTATGAAAGCTAAATTAGCGCTGCTTATGTTTTTACTAGCGTCCATTTCAAATGCGGACTTGGTATCAGTTTCTGGTACGCATGGGATGGTAACTTCACGTTCAGTCTTAGCATCCAATATAGGGATTAAAATTATGAAGGCGGGAGGAAATGCTGTCGATTCTGCTGTCGCTACTGCATTTGCTCTGGCAGTAACTTATCCCTCTGCTGGAAATATCGGGGGAGGGGGGTTTGCTTTAGTGCGACTATCCGATGGCAACGTAGTTGCTCTTGACCATCGTGAAAAGGCTCCTAAAACAGCCCATCGTGATATGTACCTTGATCGGTTTGGAAATATAATCGATAAGCTATCTACCCAATCTCATTTAGCATCTGGCGTTCCGGGCTCCGTAGATGGGCTTCTCCGGTTACTTGATGCCCACGGTTCCATGAGTCGAAAGCAGGTTATGCTTCCTGCTATTGATCTCGCACGAAATGGCTTTCCGCTGACGTTCGATCTCGTGCAACAATTTAAGACAGTTCTTCCGAAAATGAAGGCGTATCCCGCTTCATTGGCAAAATTCTCAAAGAATGGCAAACCTTACGAAGTTGGTGATATTTGGCATCAGCCGGATTTAGCGAAGACCTTAAGGGGTATAATGCAGAAGGGTCGATCTGGCTTTTACGAAGGTGAGGTGGCTTCGCTTATCGTTCGAGAGATGGATAAAAACAACGGAAGGATTAGTAGTACTGATCTGGCCGAGTATCGGTCGGTATGGCGCACTCCGGTTAGTGGTTCCTATCGAGGCTATAAAGTCTGGGGTATGGGTCCCCCAAGCTCAGGAGGGATCTTGGTGATCCAAATGCTGAATATGCTAGAGCCCTTCGACCTGAGATCTATGGGTTACGGTAGCGCATCTTCTATACATCATATTGTAGAGGCCTCGCGCCGTGCTTATGCAGATAGAGCCGAGTATTTTGGTGACCCAGATTACTATCCTGTTCCAATTGGAATGCTTTTGGACAAGCAATATGCGAATCAACGATTCGCCGATTTTGATTTGGGTAAAGCATCCTTAAGTGAAGATATAGATCCGGGCGTTTGGTCGCAAGAGAGTTCAGAGACCACACATTTTTCCGTCATTGATAGTAATGGAATCATGGTTTCCTTTACCACCACCTTAAATAGTTCTTATGGTAATAAAATTGTTGTACCTGGTACCGGCGTTCTATTAAACAATGAAATGGATGACTTCTCAGTTAAAAAGGATACACCGAATCAGTATCGGCTTATAGGTAGAGAAGCAAATGCTATAGAACCCGGGAAGCGGATGTTGAGCTCTATGTCACCAACAATTGTGACTAAAGATGGAAGCCCTTTCTTGATAACTGGTTCTCAAGGCGGATCCAGGATAATCACAACCGTTTTGCAGGTAATAATTAACGTAATTGATCACGGAATGCAGCTCGGCGATGCCGTCACTCTTCCTCGAATTCACCATCAATGGTTACCCGATCAAATAGTACATGACAGCTTTGCGATTTCTCCCGATACTCGACACCGATTAAATGCCTTAGGCCATAATAGTATTGTCGAGGCTAAAAATGGGATAGGCGACGCTAACTCTATACTTGTTCAAGGAAAAGCTATTTTTGGTATAAAGGATCCAAGAGCTGAGGGTGCTGCCGTAGGATACTGAGAAGAAAAGATGGCTGAAGACTGTCGCTCAGGTGAAAAAAGTGTCCTTAACGGTAAACTAAAACAAAAATAATCCATGGAGACCACCGCAGTGGCAAAACTCGCCTGTTTCAAAGCTTATGATTTGCGTGGACGAGTACCTGAGGAGTTAAATGAGGAGATTGCTTATCGTGTTGGTAGAGCTTTTGTGGTCTTCACGGGGGCAAAAAAGGTTGTTGTAGGTCACGATATTCGCCTGTCCAGTCCTGTTATATGTCAAGCTATTGTTCGGGGTTTGAGGGACCAGGGCGCAGATGTTTATAACATTGGGGAATGTGGTACCGAGGAAATTTATTTTTCGACCTCTCATTTCGATATGGATGGTGGAATTATGGTCACCGCTAGTCATAATCCCAAGAATTACAACGGAATGAAGTTTGTACGAGAGGAAGCTAAACCGATTAGCCGAGACTCGGGATTGCGAGAGATCGAAACGCTAGTGAGAAGAAATTCCTTTAGAAAGACAATGTTACGAGGTTCAATTAATAGTCTTGATCATCATACCGCCTACATCCAAAGAATATTGAATTACATTGAACCCTCAAAGCTTAGTTCTCTGAGGGTTGTGGTGAATGCAGGGAATGGCGGAGCAGGAGCGGTAATTGATAGGATTGAAGAGTTTCTTCCTTGTGATTTTATAAAAATTCATCATAAGCCTGATGGTAATTTCCCAAACGGCGTCCCGAATCCTCTCTTAATAGAAAACCGCCTCCCGACCGCAGAGGCTATTAGAAAGTACAAAGCTGATTTGGGGTTGGCATGGGATGGTGATTTCGATCGCTGCTTTTTTTTCGATTCTGACGGGAGATTTATAGAAGGTTATTATATCGTAGGTTTGCTAGCTCAGAGCTTTTTAGAAAAGCAATCGGATAGCAAGATAGTGCACGACCCAAGATTGTTTTGGAACACTAAGGATATCATTGATTCCTTCGGAGGTAATGCAATACAAAGCAAGGCAGGGCATTCCTTCATCAAGGAGCGGATGAGAACTGAACGTGCTATTTATGGCGGGGAAATGAGTGCTCATCATTATTTTAGAGATTTCTCCTATTCCGATAGTGGTATGGTTCCATGGCTTCTGGTGATTTCCTTGATGAGCATTAGAGGGAAGTCATTGGCAGAGCTCGTGAATGAACGGATACGTTTGTATCCCGCTAGTGGAGAGATAAACCGACATGTTGATGATGCAACTTCGATTATCCAGTTTTTAGAGGAGACATATGCTCAACAGGCGAGAGTTATCGATCATACCGATGGTCTGAGTATGAGTTTTGATGAGTGGCGGTTTAACGTGAGGATGTCAAACACTGAACCAGTGGTTCGCATCAATGTGGAGAGTAAGGGTGATGAGCCTTTAATGAGGGCTAAGACCGAGGAACTGCTACGCTTATTTGAGGTATGATAGCAGTAGAAAAGTTTTCACCTTGTTTTATGATTCTTTCTTCAACTTTAAAGGATTACACAAGCAGAGCTTCCTCAACTCCCAGCTGAAATTAAATCAATAAGGATATTACCTGACTCACTAACGAACGCATCTGGGTCATAAGTTTGTTCTTCCATATCTTTTTCAGATATTTCTTCATTTACGTTGTCTTTTTTGTTTCCAATGGAAAGCGATTTTTTATTCGAATTAAAGAGCCTGTCCTCAGGATCAGAATTGAGTATCGGCTTAATATTTGTTTTGCTATCTGATAGATTCTCCCGGTTAATGGAAAGATCACTATCAAGCTCATCGAGCGAAGAAATGGTCGTCAGTCCCTTATCTTTGCGTCTCTGATTTTCTAAACCTAGCCAAAAAACCTCGGTGTTATTTTTATCATTGATTCGAGTAAATTCATTTAGACTTCTAAATTCTTTCTTTGCCTGTTTCCGCTGAAAGGCTATTGCAGATTGCTCATAAATAAAATCGGGGTCATTTTTTATCCGCGACTGATGCGAGTTATTTAAGCGAGTAATAAGCTCGCTCTCAAGGCTTGCTACTGAATATCTTGTCGCGGGGATCGTATCCCAGGGCAGAGGGCCATCTAAGGCGCTTTCTCCGATTACCTCGGGATCAAAGTTATCTGGGTATATGATATCTGGGATGATTCCTCTATGCTGATTGCTTTCCCCCGAAATCCTATAGAATTTCATTTGTGTAAGCTTCAACTGACCACGGTTTAAAGGCACTATAGTTTGTACGGTCCCCTTGCCGAAGGTTTGACTTCCAATCACTATCCCCCGCTTGTAATCTTGGATTGCTCCTGCAAAAATCTCTGAAGCTGAGGCGCTGAGCCGATTTACCATAACTGCGAGCGGGCCTTCATAGGTTATATTTTTGTCTCGGTCTGTAAATACCTCCACGCGATTGTTTTTGTAGCGGATTTGGACGATCGGTCCACGCTCAATAAATAAACCTGTCATATTCCTAGCTTCAGTAAGGGACCCACCACCATTGTTTCGGAGGTCAACTATTACTGCTTCTACTTGCGCAAGTTTTAGTTCCTCTAATAAATTTTTAACATCGCGAGTTGTGCTTCGATAATACTTATCACCGGCCTGGAGGGCCTTGAAGTCTGCATAGAAGGCCGGGACATCGATTACACCGATCTTGTATTTTCGGCCAGATTTCTCGAGTTCAAGAATTTCTGCCTTTGCTGCTTGTTCTTCCAGCTCTACTGTATTTCGAGTTATTTGGATAATCTCGGAATCCGAGGCTTCAAGCCCCGAGGGTATGATTTCCAGCCACACGGTAGTATCCTTTTTTCCACGAACCAGCTGCACTACATCGGATAGGCGCCATCCAATTACGTCAACGATTGTTCCTTGCTCTTGACCGACCCCTATTATTTTGTCATCTGGTTTGAGGGTCCCCGCTTTGTCAGCTGGTCCCGCGGGCACCAAGCTTACAACCTTTGTAAATTCCTCATCTTGTTGTAACACAGCGCCTATACCTTCTAGAGATAAGCTCATATTAATATTGAAGTTCTCCATACTTCGTGGTGAGTAGTACTGAGTATGGGGGTCATAGATTTCGGTAAATGAGTTGATATAGAGCTGATAAACATCCTCGCTCTTGGTTTGTCGTGTTAGCCCCAAGCGATTTTTATACCTTTTAACTAAAAGCGCCTTAATCTCTTCTGTGTCTTTTTCTGTAAGTTTGAGGCTTAAAGCAGCATCCTTGATTCGTTTTCGCCAAAGGTTGTCCAACTCTGCTTCGCTTGTTGCCCACGGATGATCGCTGCGATCAAGGCGTACTTTTTCCTCTTTTGTAAAGTCAAGGTCAGCCATATCTCGTTCCAGGAAACTAATAATTTTCTCAAACCTTGATACCAGTCGCTGATGATAAATATTCCATATGGTGAATGCAGGTTCCAAATCTCCTGTCTCGATTGCGTCATCGAACCTATGGCGGAGTTCTTGGAAAGAGTCTACGTCTTGTTGCAGAAGATAATACTTTTGCGGATCAAGATTTGTCAGATACCTTTCGAAAACCCTTTCGGAGAGGGCATCGTCTAGAGTCAATTTCACGTAGTGCTTAGCGTTTAGTTGGGCTACTATCTCCTTAGTCGTTTGACTATGGACTGCTAATGGCTGTAATAAGGTATTCTCTAAGGCGACCTCAGCTTCAGAATTCTGTAAACCCAGAGAGAAATATAGCCAAGCGCAAGTACTTATAACGGTAATGCTTTTGGGTATTTTTAGAGGGAACTTAATTGCCATTTGCGTAGTTTGCTTTTTTGGACCTTAGTGAGTAGAGGGTTCTAATTTTAACGTTGCAGTTACTGCGCCGCCGCAGGATGATTGTGCCATAATCAAACCAACCAGTCGCCAAAATTAAGGTATTCTGTAGGTCTTAGCCGTGAAAAAAAAAGAAAATCTAGTGCAGTCGTTTAAGATAAGCCGAATCTGGTCAGATCCCCTGCTCAGAAATTTATGTTCGGGTACGTTGTTTGCACTTACTTTTATTTGGGCGGCGATTAATTTTTTTGGTGTGGATCTTGAAATTATAAAGACCTTCCTGCTCCTCTCCTTGATCTTCGTCGCTGCGATGATACTAATTGGTCTGATCCTTTTTCCTATAGTATTGCTTATCAGAAATCAAAAACCTTTCTCGATACACCGGATTAAGAAGGGATCAGAAGACTAGGAGGTTGGTCTGAAAGCCTAGATCGATTTTGGTCGTAGACGGTTATGCCCACGGAAGTTTTAACGAGACGTAATTATAACGTGAGGTGATCAATTAACTCGTCGATATAAAGCTTGCTGTAGTCATCGCATAAGCAGGACGAGTGAGGCGTAATAAATATTTTTTCATGACACCAAAGAACAGAGTGAGGGGGCAGTGGTTCCTCTTCGGTCACATCGAGGAACGCACCGCCCAAATACTCCAGGGCAGGTAAAAGGTCCTCAGCGAGGAGTGCGTTTCCCCGGCCAAAATTATAGATATAGCTGCCCTTCTTCATCAGTGATAACAACTTTGAATTCATAAATCGATCAGTTCCAGTCGTCCCGGGTAGCAGTAAAACAACATGATCTGCACTTGGGAGTAGACTAGGGAGTTGCGAGTTTTGGAAGATCCCTTGGCCATCAGAGCTTCGCTTCACACCAATAATTCGTTTGACCATTGGCCTAAGGGCGCGTTCACAACTCTGAGCTATCTTACCGTAGCCTATTATTAATATGGTTTGATCTTTTAAAAGCTTGGTTTGCGATTGTAAATTACGATCCCAATTCCTTTCTTGGTGGTTCTTAATCATCGCGAGCATGCGGCGGTTCATAAATAAAAGTGCGCCAATTAAGGACTCTGCGAGAATGGTGCCATGAAAGGCACCATGAATAATCGCAACTTTTCCTGAGGGGTCCCATTTGACCCAATCGTGCCCGGCAGCGGGAGTATAAACGGTTTTGAGCTGCGGGAATTTTTGATACCAGGGCTCTTCAAACCGCCAGGTAATTACAACTTCCGTTTGCTCCGTATCTTTTAGAAAGGATGATTCAGAAAAGTGATGAGAAAAGTTTAGATCCGGTAAAGAGCTATCTAAGCAGCCCAAAATTTCTGGAGAAAAATCCAAGGATTTCGTCTCACTATCGTGGAGAAATGTACTGATTCTCATGTCTCTTCAAATGCATTACTAATAGAGAAGGGGAGTCTGATATTGCGCTCGGAGTCAGTATTGAAACTCAGGTAAATGTACGATGATTCCATCTATATTATCAGATACTTTAATTTG
>MDTE01068570.1_pt1 | contig 14105 bp, 12 predicted proteins | sample 811231 | NCBI WGS metagenome assembly MDTE01 (sample SAMN05326651, study PRJNA326480) | marine metagenome | isolation source: seawater | place: Indian Ocean: Red Sea | collected 2010 | reverse complement strand
TATGTATCTTATATTAGGTGTGGTAGCTATGTGGTTAGGTTATGTAATCAGCATGGCTGTTATTAACACTGTATGCGAGTGCATACGTACAGGACCGGGAGATATATGGATATGGTTGGAATCTTAATTATAGTAGCAGCGTATTTAATATTAATACCGTTGCTGCATGAAGGAGAAAGGGGCAATTAAGCCCCTTTTTTATTTAAGTTTAGTAGATTTTATATACTCTAACATCATATTAAGATGAGTTTCTTTAGCCATATTAGGTTTTTCTGGACCTAAACCTGCGGTCTTTATTAAGAATGGCAGTTTGTTTAGAGCATCTCTTCTCTCAGCAGGTTTTAATCTTCTAAACTTTTGGAGCGTTGATAAATAAGAAGACAGTTTAATATCTATAGGATTTCCAGACACAGGGTCAACTATACCCTCTTCATTTTCACCTATTAGTATATCTTCTATTTCACGTTTATAACCTGATAGTATATCTACCACGGCTCTTGCCTGTGCATCTTCAATAAAAGTTTTTGCAGGTTTTCTTTTGTCTGATGCTGCGTACATCTTTCTTTGCTCTGAAACAAAAGCAGGGTCTTTAACTAAACTCACAGCACTAGGCAATAACTCTCTCAATACTTTAGTTTCATATCTTTGAAAGCCCGGTGATATAGTTCTAGTTCTTAACTTATAATCCCTAAAACCTAATCGCTCTAAGAACTTACCTGTCTCACTAGATTCGCTAGTTAGCCCCACACCAGTAAACACTTTGAGCAGAGGAAGAACACGCTTTGAAGAACCACCTTTTTGAAACAGTGTTTCTCTTAAAGGATACTGCTCTTCATTTTCTGGTGAAAATAAGGTTGTATATGCACGTCTATTAAAAGGCTCTTTAGCTGATTTTACTGCTGCATCTAAGAATGTAGAAGGTGCGTCCTCTTGAAGAACAGGCTCTTCTCTAACATCACGATACTCTAAACCTCTTTCACCCGTTCCTCTTTGTGCATCTATTAATTGGTTTAGTGGAGTGAGATAGGTAGATGCGTACTCCCCAAACACAGTGCCTAATGTGCTTCCAAATGCTTCAGCAGATGTTGCGTCTGCTGTTGCTATCATATCTGCAACGTCATTAAAGATAGCATCACCTGCACCAACACGGACATTTACACCAAGAAATGTTTCTTTTGCATCCTTGATATCTGCCCACCTTTCAAATGAACCATCCTTTATTCTTTTAACAGCCTCTGCAATCCACAATGCCTGTCTAAGTATAGGAGATTGTGGGGTTGTATCCATCTCCTTTCCTTCAGCAGTCTTTAGCATTTTATAGTCTGTAGGTGCTTCTTCATCATTTCTGTAGTGCATTGCTGCACCAAGTATGCCTACGCCTATGAGATTACGAGAAACCTGCTTACGTTCTTTTGCCGTAAGAGGCCCACGTTTATCTTTCATAGCTACGCCTAAAACCTTACGTGACATAGGTTGCAAAGCACCGAATGAATAGTTTCCAAACAACTCCATGCTGTTAAACATAAACCTTGGAAACGGAGTTACCACAGTCAAACCATTACGTGTTATAAATGATGTAGCCTCTCTAAATATTCTAGTGTCAGGTTGTTTAGCATACGTAATGTCTAATGCTTTTTCTGTAGCATCAGCCACTAGCTGTTTAAATGGCCTCTTATCTCCAATAATATCAGGAGAATCGTTTAATAAGTCTTGAAGTTTACCTGCGTTGAGTTCACCAATCAAGTCAATGCCATATTCATTTTTAGCTAATCTTTCTAATTCACCTAAAAAAGCACCTCTACGAACAAGATACTCCTGCCAACGGTTAGGGGTGTTTAGTACATCTACACCTGCTTCAATAGCAGTCAACGTCTTATCTAATTTACCACCTGTACCAGCACCTGTGTGTCTACGAACTTCGTTAATTTGATTAAACATCATGTCAAACTGTTGAGATAATTCAGGTCTATCTAATATATAATCAGTGTAAGCTTTTACCTCACCTGAATTTTTTAAGTCCATGATGTATCTCATATGCCTAAAGCTGTCATCCCAATTTGCTTTAGATAAGAAAGACTTTGAACCTTTAATAACTCCTTCTTGCCCCATATTATATAAGGCAGTGTCCATGACATTTTGCAATCCTTCTAATGGCGCACGTATACCAGCAGATGTTAAGTTACGTGAAGCAGTTGCAATCTGAGACACAAGCAAGCCACGTCTTATGTTTTCTGTACGCCTGACAAAATTCATAATAGCACCTTGGTTATCTAATAGTGCTGCTTCTTTCTGGTTGCGTATTTCATTCTTAGGTTTATTGCGTTTAGATATCTGAGCGAACTTTTGAAGCACCCTACCTGCATCACTTGCTGAACCTAATACCATTGTAGTATAGTCTTCATAAGACAAGTCGTACTTATTTAGTATTGTTAGAAGTTCTCCTGTAGGAAGTAACTCTTGATTTACAGACATTTCAAATAGATTATCTACTAATCTTTTCTTTGGATTATATAAGTCTGGTTGTTTAGCTATTATATCAGATGCAGCCGCAGTAAATGCGTCCATCTTCTCTGGCTTTAATACATTGAGAGATATTCCATCACCTGCAAACTCTAAGAAGTCAGCAACTTCTTTTCCATCTTCTGCATCTTTTGCTGCTGCTAGAATATCTATTGGCTCACCATTTATATCTTTAAGATTTTGTTTACCTACAGCCCTAGCCTTTTCAGGGTCTATAGTAAGTATACCTTTTTTCTTTACAGATATAATTTTGCTTTCATCTATAATCTCATCTATGTTGAGTTTACTTCTAGCACCTATCTTCTGTTCAAACTCTTTTATAAAGTCAGATGATATTTGCCTGTGTTCAGCAGCAACTTGCTTTGCTAAAGCAGCCTTTTCTGCTTTTTGTTTTGCTGACATAGTTTTAGCCATATCTATTTTAAGTCTTTTAGACATTTGGTTGGCTACATCCCTATATTCTTTGGCAAGTTTAACGGGTGTTCCCAGTATAGGTATAGCTTCAGAGGCTATGATAAAATTATATATTTCATTCCTTAGTTTTTTAGCAGCTTGCTCTGGTTTAGCAGAGGAACCTATAGTTAATTTATTTATATTATCATAGGTGTCTGGCATATTTTTTTCAAAGGTAGTAAAGAAATCTGTCAAGGAATCTGTAAATGCCGCATCGCCATACTCCATAGAACCAGCTAAATTCATTAAGCTAGTAAACATAGATGGGCCAATCAACGGTGTTTCAAATACCTTCTTTAACATGCTAGGTGAACCCTCTGGGTCTGCTTCACCTTTACTGTTTACCTTGTCAGGCATTTCAGGTATGATATAATCACGTATAAATTTAGCATCATTAGTATACAACAGATTACCAAAACTTCTTTCAGGCGGCAGAGGACTTGTTGTCATTTCTTTCAAGGCTTGCGCTTCTTCTGAAGTCTCGTATCTGTACTTACGTGACGTTGTATCTACTACGTTCTCAGGTTTGGCTAAACCTAAACGAACAAGCTGACTTTTGTTGCCTAATTTTTCCATAGCCATTTCTGCAGGAGACGGCATACTTGTCTCTGCATCAGCAGCTTTATAATCTATTTCTGTTATGATTTTTGAGGGAGTGTCAGTACCGGGAAAAGGTACTTTAGGTAATTCGTCAGAGGTAGCTACTGACTGAGTAGACTTATGTGCCTTAGAAATCTTGATAGCAGGATTGTCTGTAGCTTCATATGACCTCTGACGGTTTCGTACAGATATAGCACTGGTATTATCTTCACGTAAGTCTTCTGTTTCTTCACTTCTAACGTGCGCTTTTGAAAGGTTAATGCCCATTTATTAACCCCCATTAGACCATTCAGTTCCTGTCCATGTAACTATGACTTCATCACCGTTTACAGTTCTCACATTAATTAAGTCACCTACTGAATAAACTCCACGTTGAGCATCTTCTTGTGCTTGTGAAAGAGGAATCGCTCTAGCATAAGACTGAAAATTACCATCTGCATCAAATGTAGCAGCTTTATTTTCATCTGTTTTTATCATAGAAAATTTATCTACGTATGCTTCAATGTTATTAGCAAGTGCTGTTTTTTCTGCTTGAATAAAACTAGTCATTGTTAAATCATTATTAAACCTAACATTAGTAGCATCTAACTCAGCTATAACTTTTGGCTGTGTTCTAAAGTAAGACTTATACGAATCTGTACCTACCAATTTAGCCCTGATAGAATCCTGAAAAGTTTCAGATGCAATTTTTTCATATATACTAGACTTAATTTGATTAGTAATACCTCTTGCAGCACTAGGTGTTAGTTGTGTTCTAGTGTCATCTGTCTCGTTCTGTTTCTTCTCTTGTATTCCCTGCATTGCCTTTTTATAATACCTAGAACCCTCTTCATATCCCTCTGAACCTTCAGGATTTTTAAGCATCATGTGAGTTCCGTAAGCAAGTATAGCCTCTAAACTTTTATGAATTTCATCTTTGTTTTTACTATACTCATCTATTTTTGCTTGCGTTAATGTTTGGCCTAGCTGCTGGTCCTTTACTTTAGCAGCATATTCTTGTGCCTCTACACCTTTGGCAAAGCTGATTGTAGCAGCAGGTGCGTCAGCAAACTTATCTTCTCTGTCTGCTCTAAATCTTTCAGGTATAGGTAAAGTAGATTTTGATAAATCCATTTTTCTTTTACCAGCCAACTTACCCATTATTCCAGTAAATTGAGCAAACTCAGGATTAACTTTAGGTGCAGTTACCCTTTGAGTAAACGCCCCTAACAAGTCTGCATATGATATAGGGCTATCAGCTAACTGTTCTTCTCCTGTAAAATCTATAAATGTTTCAAGAGAATATGCATCACCTAATAAATCACGATTCTTTTTTAACCGTTTATTTAATTCTTTTATTTCTTCCAGACTTCCACCAGTGCCTTTCCCTGCCATTAAAGCACGTCTTTCACTACCTGTTAAAGCAACCAAAGTCTTTAATTCTTTTTCTAATTCTTTTTCGTTTGCTTCAGCACCTTCAATTAACTGATTGCTACGAGTCATTAAATAATTATCTGCTCTGGACATCCTGTCCATATTGCGTTGGATATCCATTTGCAGCATTCTATCAACGCTAGTAGCTAAACCTGTAGCAAAACCTGTTCCAAAACCCATTACTGTCTCCGTGACATTAAGCCTGTGGTAGCCTCTTCAGCTACCTCTTCTACATTTTCTTCTGCTTCTAACTCATTTTCTGCTGTAGCAAGTTCTAACTTCTGAATTATCTTAGCCATTTTTGCATCAGATATCTTATCTTCTTTGTTGCTTTTAGCCTGAATATCATATTCAACGCCAGCACTTTCTGCTAGAAATGCCATCATTTCAATTAATACAGGTGATACTAATGTACCTACATCTACTGTGTGCAGTCCATCCATTACGTTAGCAAGCTGCATTGTATTTGCTATATCTGCTAACGGAACTCCCATTTGAATAATATCAATAAGCTGGTCAATAAAATCTTCACTTGACATAGCTTCCATATAATATTGAATAGCTTCATCTACAGAAGGAAACTGAGGTGGTGTTTGCCAAGGTCTACCACCCAACTCATGTGTTAATGACATGCCGGGAATAGGTGCATCAAAAGAGGGTTCCATATTAAGCATTTTTATCAGCCTTATATTTACGTATAGCCATCATATGTTCCATTACACGAGTGATAGGCTGGTTAATATCTTCATCCATACCTAATTTAACTTTATCTTCTCTTGGACTAAGCAATCCACCAGATTTAGTCTCACTCTTTTGTGACCTAGACTTGTTAGCAATCTGTGCATTAAGCCTATTATATGTTGGTATAGCAGGATTATACTGTCTGGACATTGTGTTTCTTTCTTTTACCTTCTATAATAAAATCCATAAACTGTTTGGTAATCCACTTGAGAGGCGGTACATATCTTATTACGCAAGCGTATTGTTTACCATAACGCATGTACAGCTTTTCAAACCATTTAGGTGCATCAAACTTTAACCACGTTCTAAACACAAACCATTGTGCATTGTCTTTTCCATACACTTCACGTGCTACCCAACAGAAACCACCACTCATAATAAATGCACTACCTAATGTACCAATCAAACTACCTATGGCATTACCTGCTGCAGTTTTTCCTTGCTCACCTGCAATTGTGCTACGTGTCTTTGCATCTAATTCTGCAATTGCCAAAGCATTAATTCTATCTAAGCTGGCTTCAGCAGATGTCCATGCCCATTCCATAGTATCAGCATAATAATTCCACAGATTATCATAAGCAGTTTTACTGATATCTAATACAGCCGCAGCGTTTAATTCATTAGCACGATTAACTGCAGCAGTATCAGCAGTGGCAATTTCTCTGCGCCACTGTGCATTGCTCTGTGCAATTACAAGTTGGTTCTGCGCATTAAACTGGTCACGTTGATTATTTAATTCTGCATTAAAACGCTCTACAGTATTAACCTGACCCGCATTAAACTGTGCCTGTGCATTAGCCTGTGCAGCATTAAACTGTGAAGTTTGAGATGCGAGGCCAGCAAAGAACTGGTCAACTTGATTTTGTGAAGATGCATTAAATTGACGTGCAGCATTTTCTGCAGATTGGTCATTGAACAGTGCTTGTATTCTCTGCTGCGCCTTAAACAAATCTGTCTGCTGTCTATTAGACAAGTTTGCTAAGTCTCTCTGCATAAAGTTCTGTGCATTTTGAACAGCAGCTTGCTGTCTATTATTTAAATTAGCTACATCTAACTGCGACAAAGCAGCAGCTTCTGCCATTACAAGAGCCTGTTGGTTAGACAGGTTTTGCAAATTCATTGTATTAGCAATGCGTGAGTTTTCTAAAGCTATCTGTTGTTCAGCAGTAAAGTTCTGATTAGCTATATCACTAATTTTAGCTGCGTTCATAACCTTTGCTTGAAACGCTTGGTCAAATTCCTGACCTAAAAACTTAGCACGTTGCTCTGCAGCAAGCATTGCTGACTGTTGACGATTAGACAGATTTTGTGCTTCAAATCTAGCAACTGTAGTTGCATCAGCCTGTGCAATAGGCAGTGCGCTTTCCATAGCTGCCTGTACAATAGCCTGACCTGCAAGAGAAGATGAACCCAAGCCACGTGCAGCCATAGCTGACATAGCATTACGCATAGCACCTGCAGCCCAAGGAGGTGTAGCACCATCATCAAAGTCTTGCATTAGGTCTTCTAGCTGACCTTGCACCATAGCTTTCTTGCTAGGGTCTGCTTGTGCAGCAGCAGCTTCTGTCTGTGCAGTAACCTTCGCAGCTTTAGCAGCATCTACACCTGTGCCACTAATTAGTTCACCATCTTGTATTTCACGCTGCACTGGATTATCCATTAGGATACCAGAACCCTGTGCTGCTTCTAAGTTACCTACAGAAGATACTGTTTGTTGAGATGCAACTACCTGAGAGCGAGGGTCATCAGGAGTTGTTTGCGCAGCTTGCACACTATCTACTGCTGCATTTACATCATCAGCAGATTTTTGTGCAGATATTGTTTGAGGGTCAAACTGTTCAGGTGATACAGCTTCTTGTCTACCTGCTAATGCTGTACCTACACCAACAGTGCCTGTAAGTTTACCTGTGTCTCCACTAAGCTGCTGCTCTTCTGTAAGAGGTGTAGCAGCAGCTTCAGTTTTACCACCTGTAGGAAGAGCAGGGTCAGTAGCTTGACCCACGGTAAAATCAGCTATGGTTGTACCCTCGTCTTTAGTCGTATCAGTTGTAGCTGTGGTAGTTCCACCTGTCTGCATCTTAACTACACCACCACGTGCCATTTGCATAGCTTGTTGTTGATACTGCTGCATTTGCTGCTGTCGCATAGGGTCTTGAGCAACAAACTGATTAAACCCGTCCATGCTCCCTTGATAGCCCATAGAACGTGCTATCTTTTCCATGCCACTTGGCTTGAATGCTTTAAACTGCATCATAGTTTATTTCCTTTTATAACTCATCAGGCCAATCATTTATTGGTGCGTTACCTGTAGGATTACCATCACTGTCAACAGGCACATCAAACAAAGCCATGAACGCAGCGTGGTCTGCCGCATTTGTTATCGCTGTTTCTATTGTATCAGACTTAGTGCGAACAGCAGCCCGGTATGTAGTAACATCTGATGGTATTGTTGTTGTATTGTCTTCTGCTTTACGTGTTATGTACCAATCTGTAGAGACCAATTTATTCTTTGCAGTTTGTTTTGTTTGCTCTATATAAACTGTTTTTAATCCCTTTGTGACAAGCTGCTTACCTGTTATAGGGTCAATAACTGCTTTGTCATCATCATCAACTGCCTTAACATCAGTAAGTGACTTTGGTATAAGAGTTCCGTCAGCTTGTCTACCCCAATAAAAACGATTATCATAAGGTGCTTCAGATGCAGGTGGCTCTTCCCATGTTAGCCCTGCTGCTTTTTTGTCAGCATCAGACCAAATGTTCCAGTTATAAGGATGCTTTGTGCCAGCATCATCTGTCCAACCACGTCCTTCTTTAATTATTTTATTGCCATATTTCCACGGCATGGTTATCTCCTATCGAGCATTAGCATATTTAAAGGGTTGTTCTGCAAAGGCGAGGTAAATATATGAACCACCGCTTCTGTTACCGCTAGTAGCCGTTGTCCTGTGTTTAAAACCGTTACTTAAAAAATCAACTATAGTGAACCCAGTTGCTTCTGAAGCGGTTAAATTTGGGTAAAGAAATCCACCAACAACATTGTCTGGGTCTCTTTTGTTATCAAGCATTATCCAGTTGTTCGAGTTTCCTGTTTCTCTATAAATAATAAATGCTGGTTTAAATCCTGTGTAGACAAACGTGCCATCACTAGACCCATTGCCTATGTATGAACCAAACTTGCTATAACCTTCAACATTGCTAAAACAGTAGGCTATCATTGTTCCTGAACTGCTTGGGCTTGCTGCTGAACTAACAGAGAACACTGAATTGGTTGGTGCAGTTGCATTCCACGGGTCTGATGAGGAGGTAACTGCTACCGCAGTACCATTTAATGTTATATAAGCTGACGCTCCTAAAGCAGAGTGATAAATATACCAATCTGTAGAATTAGCATCTCTTTGCTTTGCAAGAATCCATTCTGGGGTTTGTGATAAACCATGCCCCACTGTAGCTGCAGAACCTGTTCCAGTGTAGCTAACTATACTAAATCCTGCCTCAGTATTTTCAGAAACGGTTGATTGTATTGACCCACTAAAATTACTAGAACCAAAAGTGCTATTAGTGTTAATTTGACCACCCATGCCAGAGTGATAATGACAAAAATAATATAGAGTAGGCGCAGATGCCGCTACAGTAATTATTAGTTTGCGACTTGTGGCAGAACTAAATCCTGATACAAAAGCAGATTCCGTTACGTCAGAACCATCTAACTGATAAGTCACACCCGTGTTATATGTTGAACCACCACTATGACTTCCATTTGCTGTTTCAGATAGTTTCATGGGGTGTGAACTCATTGAACTATCTGATTGGTCAAACGTATATGTTCCACCCTCTTGTAAATCTAAAGTTACTGCGCTTGTACCAAAATCATCAAATCTATATTTATTTCCACTATCTGAAACTACTTTTACTGTATAGGTTTTACTTGGAGTAGAACTGCCAGCTAACCAGTTCCATGCAACATAAGTTTGTGAACTTGTGTTCATTGAATAATCATTACTAGAAACTGGGACATCAATAGTATTATTCGTATTAAAATTAAATGAGCTAAAACCATACTCATTTACTTGTTGATTAGAGTTCATAAAGAAGTCACCAATAACCCGATTGCCTAAACTGTGATGACCAGTGCTACTGCTTCTACTTTTTATCCAAACAAAACCCGGATTAAATTGCAATATATGAGGAGAAGTAGAGCCAATAGTTTGGTTGGAATTGCCATCCCCAGTATATAACAACGTATTAAAATAATCCTCTGGTTCTTCATCTTCATTAGGGTCTATGCCGGGGTCAGAAAGGTTGGCTGTACAAAGGGCTAAAAAACCAGACGGTGGGCTGTAATAGAAGTCACCGATACCATTGCCGTCTGTGTTGCCTTGTGCTGTTTCTGCCCCAGAAAAAGAACTATCTTGACCAAAATTATATTGAACAAGGTTATCAGTTCCGCTTATATACACGCCAAAACCAAAAAACTTGCCAGAGCCTGTAAAACTAGAAATGTCTCGTTGTGTTTGAGAAGAATTATTAATAAAAAATTCTATCGTTCCTGAATCTAAATCTAAAGCAATACCAATGATGTCACCATCAGAAACAGTATCAACAGCAGACACTGTTGTTCCGTTATAACTTTTTGAACCATCTTCTAGTAAAATAGCATAACCTGAACTTGAAGAAGAGTTAGTAAAATGGCTTATACCTACCCAGCCAAAGCCAGCAAAACTTCTTACCTCTGCATACCATTTACCTGAGTCTATAAACAGAGTAGATGCCGCAAAAACTGCTCCAGAACTACTGCTATAATCTGCTTTTAGGTTGCCCTCCAAAAGAGCGGGAGCAAAATAATTTGTTGAACCACTACGGAAAGCATAAATAGGATTAAGTGTAACAAAATTATTCGTAGGGCTATCCAGCACCACATCCGTTGACGCAAAAGTTACGGGAGTTAAATCGTTTCCATTACCGCTTGTGTCATCACCTATCGCAGAACTATCTTGAAACTTTAATCTAAAACCATTGTTTCCAAATGTTAGGCCAGAGGTATCTTTGGGTGTCCAAACGCCAGCTTTAGTTTCAGCAAACTCTGTTGGGGCTAGAACGCTACCATCAATAAAATGAACCTCTGCCATGTACCCTTCAAATGGATTTGATGTATTATTATTTGACGCACCAACTTGAAGAATTGTACCACTCTGGTTTGCATATGCTGCTCTATCTAAGGGCAATGTTCCTGTAATTGTTTCTTCATTGCCATTTATGTAAATTCTAATCCTGTTTGCGGCTGTTGCATTAGCAGAATCAAAATTTAAAACAACATGATACCACGCTGAAGGGTCACGCAAAAGACTACTGCCATACAAAACATAATATGTGCTTACGCCATCGGAATCATAAAAACCTAGTTTGTGGTCACTTCTCAGGTAAAACGGAAATTGCCCTGTAGAATTATCATAACCACCAATAATCATTCTTGATGCGGCTGAAATATTTCCCAACTTAATCCAAGCAGATATAGTGAATTTTTTTTCTAAAGTTGGAGTACCTTGTGTAATCTTTAAATAATTAGCATCCCCATCCTCAAAACGCAGGGAGTTTTCTATTGTGTGTGAATAAAATTGTCTAGTTTTATACCACTGTGAAGAACCTAATGGACCTGACATTTATTTTTCCTATGAGAAAGCAAGCTGTGCTTGACCCAACAATATAGAGTTATCTGCTTTTATAATATAAGGAACTAAATCGACTGCACTGTTTGCAGTAGAAAGCGTTATAGAACCACCACCACCCGGTACTTCATAATCACTAGCAACAGAAAGAGTTCCTGCTGAACCAGAACTTGGTTGAGTAAACAGTATAAAACCAGACTGACCTATGTTACCTGCTTCTGTAGTTGGATTAGCTAAAGTATTTGACCCAGAAGACAAAGTTACAAAAAAGTTTTGGAAGGTATCAAAGTCTAAAGTAAGACCACTAGAGGTATTAGTATTACCCTGTAAACCTGTGTTATATGTAACTGCCCCGTTGTATACAATAGTTCCTGTATACGTACCACCTGTAGCTGGCACAGTATCAGCTACACTAAATACATCGTACACTACAACTTCAACTACATCACTTGCAGATAAAGCAGATAAACCAGCTATTGTGTTAGCAGTGTTTGTGTTGTAGTCTGTACCAGCAACAAGTGTAACACCATTAAGCATAACATCTACGTATAAGCCATCTGTAAATGCCAGTGTTAAACCATTATCATCTACTCCAGACAAAGTTGTTTCGCTACCAGATGCAGTATAATAATAGCGTTGTCTAACACCAAACTGTGGGGATTTACCTATATATGGCATTTATGACCACTCCTCTGTTGGTAAGTTAGGCCAAGTGAAATCAGATGGAGGTTTATTTTCTGCATCTTTATCTAGTCTAATAGCACGAATTGAATTTCTATATGTTGCAAACTTTGTAACACAATCACTTGTTAGCCCACTGTTTGGAATTTGTGTCCAATCAGTAAGGGTTAAAGCAGAGGATGCGGCTTGTTTAGCATCAACATATAATAAAAGAGATTGTTGAATGCTTTTTTCCAAATCAGTCATGCCCTAATCTCCATAATATTCATAAATGAAACAGGTATCCATGAATCCTCATAAGTCACTGCAGCTACCCCATACTGATTAAAATGAATTTCTGATGCTGCATTACCAGTTAGTTGAATTTTATAGGTATGCTCAGAGGTAGAAGAAACCGTGTCTAAAACAAAAAAAGTGTTTTGATTAATACCCATTGTCCCCGTTATACCAGAGTTAGAGTAAACAGTGAACATTGACCCTTGCGATGCAGTAGAGGCTGAAGAAGCTGACCCTGTGGTTGGACTGTTGACTACTGTTGTTGTGCCGCCTACCACTTTTGCCAAACGTGCGCTGACAACTACGGCTGAACTATCAGGGGTCATGTAAAAAGCACCAGTGATTAACATTTTACTATTATTAAATCTTGGAGTGATAGCTAAACTCATAGCATCAAGTTCATAAGCACCAGCGGTTGATAGTATAGTTTCAGAAGTTGTATTAATTTCAACATTTTTTACTTGGATAACAGAACCCGCTTGCAAAGAATCATACGGCAGAGAACTTTGCCCTGATATAAGGTCTGCTAAATTTCTTGACCTGCTCATACTGTCCCCCTATGCATATTCTTCAACATAAACAATTCCAGCTTTGCCAGCACCGCCATCATAATTCGTTGTAGTGTTTGTATTAATAGCACCAGTGCCACCTGCACCAAAACCATCTGCGGTTGTACCAGCAGCATCGCCTTGAACAGCTTTTGGTCCACCGCCAAACATACTGTTACCACCTTCACCCCCTGCAGATTCTTTTGTAGCTGTTCCATTATTTGTGCCACTTTGACCAGCACCGCCTCTAATGTTTATATCACCGCTTGAGCCAATGCCACCATCACCACCAATCGCAAGAAGACCATTAGATAAATTGGATACACCAGTTTGACCAGTGCCACCTGCGCCACCAGTAGCAGTACAGTGAGAGCCAAAAGAAGATGTTCCACCAGTACCTCCAGTGCCACCGCTTGCGCCAGCACCAGCAGTACCACCAGCACCAACTGTAACTGTTTCTGTTGCACCTATACCAGAAGTAATAAATTTAATAGCTGTTCCACCAGCACCACCACCGCCACCAACGGCAGATGTTGCTGTTCCTTGACCGTCAGCACCACCGCCACCACCGCCACCTCCAGTGACGTAGACACGGATTCTACTTACACCTGCTGGTTTTGTGTATGTACCATCTGCAGTAAAAACTTGTGTAGAAATTAAACCAACTCTTGATAATGCCATTATGACCACTCCTCTGTAGGCGCATCAGCAGTAAATTGAGACTGTTTAGAAGATACAGGATTATAAGAAACAATATTTTTATAGTTTGCCATAGTTTACTCCTAACAAGTTTACTCAGCCTCCAATGCAGCTATACGAGCCTCTAATTCTTGTATAGTGGCTACCAGCAAAGGTACTAATTTACTTTGGTCAATTCCCTGTGGAACAATTCTTGTTTGTTCATTACCGTTTTCATCTTTATAATTTTCTGTAGCATCTTTTGTTCCTATCACTGCTTCTGGCACAATAGCTTGAACTTCATGCGCTAAAAAACCATCAACAGTGGTATCGGCATCTGCAATAAAATTAAAACGAACAGGGTTAAGTTGTTTTAATCTGTTGGTTGCACCCGTGAGGTCAGTAACATTTTCTTTAAGACGATAATCAGATGACTGAGCAAAGGTGGTTGCTGACCCGTTGGTTGATATGCTACCAACTGAACCATTATCATTTTGGAAAATCATAGCATAATTTGTGCTAGTTCCTGTGG